>JAEIGA010005278.1_pt1 | contig 19804 bp, 11 predicted proteins | sample 9270691 | NCBI WGS metagenome assembly JAEIGA01 (sample SAMN17057246, study PRJNA624740) | gut metagenome | biome: biome; isolation source: fecal sample | host: Bos grunniens | place: China: Xizang | collected 2019 | reverse complement strand
GTTTTCACCGCACCATTTGCCTACTGTATCTGCAAAGGACTGTGCAAAAAGCTCCGCAATAAAATCATGGTAGCGGTAGCGGTGAATTGATGGTGCACTGTTTTTCAAATCCCAGAAAATTTCAGGGAGTGTTTCAAAAATATCTGCTCCGTATGCTTCTTTATATAAATCGGGTACAGAGTCTGTCCAAGGCATTGCAACATCTTCTGTATCAAAGGAGTTGCGGAAAACCTGTTTCCTTGTAAACTGAGGCTCGTCTGTAAATATAGCAGGAACAGTTTTATCAAACTCGTCGCCCACCTTTGCTTTGTAGCTTTCGTGGGTAATCTCAATGAATCTTTCAATTGCTTCTTTGTTAAGGGTATCTGCATATGCCTGATCGTTATACCATCCGCTTGGAGCGCAAACCTCTAAAATGGCATACCATTTTGTACCTTTGGCATCATCATCTTTTTCAATTTTTCTGTAGGAATCAAGGTAGCCGTTTTCGTCAAGCACAACGTCATAAACTGCAAGAAGCTTGCCGTTGCCTGAGCGTGACGCTTCAGCTCTTGAAGCGCCTTTGTCCTGATGGATAGGGCCATCCAAATCAGAGGTGAAAAGAAGGCTTCTTGCTCGAAGGCTTTCGTCTTTTGTAACGTAACCGCCACCTGCACCTGAAGGCCACCTGTCTTCGTCGTAAAGCCAGGCAAGCATTTCCTCTGCTTTTGCCTTGTCTACGCAGTTTTTTACAAGCTCCATATAAGCGTCGTCAAGGTATGTGTTTTTAAGACCTGTACGCACGTGCATATGAAAACCGCCAAGACCCATTTCCTTAAAAACGTCTATCTGACGGCAAAGCTCTTCTTTAGTTAGCCAATCGTTCCACGCCCAGAAGGGTGTACCGCGATATTCGGCAGTTGGATTTTTAAATAAATCCTCTGCAAGACAAGCAGATTTATTTTTCTTATAAAGCATAGGAATCCCCCTAGTATTTGATAAAATAATTCTATCATAGCATTTTGACAAAATCAATAAAATTAAAGGTATCAATGTAACAAAAAATAGTATGATTTTCCTATAAATATGACAAAAAACATTCATCTTCACTTGAAATGGAATTTTTTGTATGGTATTATAAACTTGGTATGGAGTGGGTAAAGCATATCCGAACCAGATTTTGGGATAGCATTTTCCACTCATATATCGTTAAAATACTCGCAAATCTATCGCCTTTCAAAGGCAAATCGGGCAAAAGTACCGAAACACCGCCATTTAAGGCTGGTTCGGATACGCTTGACCCACTCTAAAATGAATTACATTTTTCGGAGGTAAGATATGAAACACGCTGACCTTATCAAGCAAATGACACTTGAAGAAAAGGCAAGCCTTTGCGACGGACTTAGCTACTGGGAAACCCAGCCCATTGAGCGCTTGGGTATACCTGCAGTTAACCTTAACGACGGCCCTCACGGTATTCGTAAAAAGGGCGATCCGGGTGATACTCCTAAGGGTGAAACTAATCTTCTTAAGGGTGTTCCTGCAATTTGCTTCCCTACAGCATCTGCAACAGCTTGCTCATGGGACCCTGAGCTTATTTATAAAATGGGTGTGGCTCTCGGTGAAGAAAGCCTTAAAGAAAAGGTTTCTGTTCTTCTCGGACCAGGTACAAATATTAAGCGTTCACCTCTTTGCGGAAGAAACTTTGAGTATTTCTCAGAGGATGGTCTTCTTGCAGGTGAAATTGCAGCAGCATTTATTAATGGTGTTCAGTCAAAGGGTGTTGGTACATCTCTTAAGCACTTTGCAGCTAACAACCAGGAAACTCGCAGAATGACTGTTAATGCAGTTGTTGACGAAAGAACACTCCGTGAAACATACCTTGTTCCATTTGAAATTGCAGTTAAAAAGGCTCAGCCTTGGACTGTTATGAACTCCTATAACAGACTTAACGGCACATATGCTGCAGAAAACAAGTGGCTCCTTACAGATGTTCTTCGTAAGGACTGGGGCTTCAAGGGTATTGTTGTTACAGACTGGGGCGCAGAAAACGAAAGAGTACCTGGCCTTCTTGCAGGTCAGGAGCTTGAAATGCCTACATCATCAGGTGAGGGTACACGCCTTATAGTTGAAGCAGTTAAAAACGGCACACTTGACGAAGGTGTTCTTGATAACGCAGTGGATAAGCTTCTTGATTTGATTAAGAGCGCAGATGAAATCCGCGGTGATTATACATATGATAGCGATGCTCACCATAATCTTGCTCGTGAGATTGCATCTCAGTGTATGGTGCTTATGAAAAACGATGCCAACATTCTTCCTCTTAAGAAGGATGCAAAGGTTGCTCTTATTGGTGAAATGGCTCGCACACCTCGTTATCAGGGTGCAGGCTCATCTCTTATTAACCCAATTAAGCTTGATTCTGCTTATGAAACAATGAAGGAAATGGGCATCAATGCTACATTCTCCGCAGGCTATTCTCTTAAGAAAAAATGCAAAAACGAAGCAGAGCTTATCAGCGAAGCAGTACAGAATGCGAAGAATGCAGATGTTGCGGTTGTTTTCGTTGGTCTTACAGACGAATATGAAACAGAAGGTAACGACAGAAAGCATATTGATATTCCACCTGTACACAACAAGCTTGTTGAAGAGGTTCTTAAGGTTAATCCTAATACAGTTGTTGTTCTTTCAGGCGGTGCCTCAGTGAGAATGCCTTGGGCAGATAAGGCTCCTGCAATTCTTAATATGTTCCTTACAGGTCAGGCAGGCGGTAGCGCAGTTTGCGACGTTATGTTCGGTGATGTTAACCCATGCGGTAAGCTTTCTGAAACATATCCACTTGCACTTGAGGATAACTCAAGCAACAACTATTTCCCTGGTACACCTGTTTCTGTTGAGTACAGAGAGGGCGTTTACGTAGGTTATAAGTATTACGATACTGCAAACAAAGAGGTTGCATTCCCATTTGGTTTCGGTCTTTCATACACAACATTTGAATATAGCGATATTAAGGTTTCTGCAGACAGCATTAAAGATACAGATACTCTTACAGTTTCATTCAAGATTAAAAATACAGGTGCTGTTGACGGTGCAGAAATTGCTCAGCTTTATGTAAACGACGTTGAAAGCACAATTTACCGTCCTGTTAAAGAGCTTCGCGGCTTTAAGAAGGTATTCCTTAAAGCAGGCGAGGAAAAAGAAGTTTCCATAACACTCGATAAGCGTGCATTCGCATACTACAACGTAAACCTTGGCGATTGGCACGTTGAAAGTGGTGAATTCAAGATTCTTGTTGGTGCATCAAGCCGTGATATCAAGCTTGAAGCATCAGTTAATGTTGAATCAACAGTTGAAGCAGTTGTTCCTGATTATAAAGCATCTGCTCCATCATACTACGGCGCAGACATCATGAATGTTCCTGCAAACGAGTTTGAAGCGGTTTACGGAAAAGCTCTTCCCCCATCACAGAGAGATAAGAGTCAACCTCTTACAATCCTTAACACTCTCGAGGATGCTGAAGATGGTAAATGGGGTGGCAGACTTGTAAGACTTCTCAGAAAGCTTCTCGGTACAGAGTCAATGGCAGGCGCAATCGCTCTTCAGACACCTATCAAGAACTTCATTTCGATGAGCTTTAGCATTTTCAGTCCTGCAATGGCAGAAGGACTTCTTGTTATTCTTAACGAGGATAAAATGGCTAAAGGTTTGGGAATGATTTTCAAAGGTCTTCCAAATGCTCTCAAAAATCTCGGTAAGTTAAAACAAATCTAAAGGCAAAATAAAGGCGGTCAATCCAATGGATTGATCGCCTTTATTTTTTAAAAATCAAACAAAAACTTTCTTTGAAAGCCAAGCGCGAACTTTTCTGCTTTTGTTAGCATAAAGCCAGAAGAAGAGAAGCGCAAGGCAACAGGCATCTAGTACAAGACAGATTTCCGATTTAACAATGTGGTCGTTTAAGAAGAAGCAAGCGCTTGCAACGGAAAGGCTTATTACTAAATCAACAAAAACGTGTAAAACCTTTGAAGTCCAGTGGTGCTTTCTTTTTCTGTCCCAATAAATGAAAGCGAGCACGCAGGCGGAAACTATAAGAATTATCGGGAGCGCTATGCCGAAATACCATTTATCTCCGCCAAAATTTTTGGCGTGGAAAACAAAAACATAGAGCGCCACCGCCACCGTATCAAAAGCCCACATCATATATGGGTGTAGCTTTCTCGATAAGAACGGGAAAACAAGCACAACCCATAAAAGAAGACTTGTTGAAAGCACAAATATAAACCAAAGATTTTCAGGTGAAGTAAAAAGGTTTATAAATATGCATACAATATTCGGGATAAGAAAAATATAGGTTACTATAAGCGCTATAAATTTCTTTTTAATGCTTTGTGGCGCTACAGAGATATTTGAGTACGGAGCAACAATATCTTTTTTATCTTCTTTTTGCGGATGATAAACAGGTGTGTCGCATAAAACGCATTTTTTTGCGCTTGCATCAAGCTCAACACCGCAATTAACACAGTATGACATATGTTTTCTTCCTTTAATTTCTGTTACTTTCTATTTTTACGTGAACACCCATTTTCACAAGGCGGGTGAAAAATTCTCGTTCGATATCCGCTTCCTCTAAAATGTTTGCGAAGGTGAAAATAAGCTTATCTCCGATGGTTGCCATTCCGCAACGGGCAGCGTGGTGTATACCGGGACCTGGAGTGAAAACAATTTTTTCAATGAGAGGATACATTTCCTGTGGTAAATCAAGAGGGCCTAAGTTTGAAAGGTAAGCGGTTGCAGTTTTTTCTGCAGCAACAAGAGTTGCAACGCTTAAGCCAAGATTTTTAACAGGTAACGGAAGATATTTTAACAACGGATTTTTTTCAAGCTTAACGTGCTGAGAAATCATGGCATTAAGCTTCTTTTCGTCTCTTTCAAGGCGGAGCTGAAGAGCAACCTGCTGAAGAAGCTCGTCAAAAGTATATTCGCCAAGATTTGGGTTTACTTTAACAAGCAAGCACACAGAGAAGTTTCTCATAGTGTCTGAAGGGTAAATATTGCGCAGGTTTATAGGAACCTGAACAGAAACCTCTTTTTGCTTACGGCTTTCCCTTAACTGCTTCTGGCAATGAATATCCATAAGCATAGCGGCAAAAAACTCGGTAATTGTTACGCCTTTTTCTTTCGCTATTCTCTTAATATCGGGGAAGCTCATTATACCACTTGTGAAATTAACATGGTGTTTTGGTACAGGTGTACCTTTAGGATGGTAAACGTGCTTATCTGTTATAGCGTGGCCGGCTTTATGACGGGCGTATTTATGGAATGCGTCCTGAAGCTCTGTTTTAGGTGGCTCCTCGTGTATATCCTTTACAAAACCGCCTGCAGGAATGCTGTGCCCTTTTAACCTCAGGTATTCTGCAACAAGTGTACAAGTAAAGTTTGCGCTTCCGTAGCCGTCAGATATAGCGTGGAAAAGGTCAACTGAAATTCTTTTTCCGTGGTAGTAAACCCTGAAAAGGAATCTGTCGCCCTCTTTGAATTTAACTCTGTAGCAAGGGTTCTGAATATCCTCCCTTACAAACGGAGCAGGCAGAGGATTTTTTTCAAGATAATACCAGAAAAGACCTTTCCTCATACGAACATCAAAGCCCGGGAAACGAGGCATAACATTGAGGAGCGCCTGCCTGAGAATATCAGGGTCAATATCTTCCTTCAACTCAATAGTAAAACGGAAAATGTTTGACCATTTAGATGTGTTCTGACCGGGGAAAAGTATACCTGCGTTGTCAAGCCTGAACCAGTCAAAAGACGGACGCTGACGATTTTCTGCCACTCAAAACACCTCTCTTACGAAAAATATATTTTAATTATACATATAACCCCTGTGTTTTGCAACTAAAATATATTAAAACATCATTCGGAAGAAATATTGACTGCTTATTCCGTATGGTCGGTTAAATCGCCCTAAATCCTGAAGAGAAGAGCCCTGTTTTAAAACATTTACACTTTCGCGACAGGAAAGGGTAACAGAAAAACCTACCTCCTCAACAATTTCCGACAAAAATTTATTTTTGACACCATATGGATAGGCGAAAATATCAGTTTTATTCTGGGTGATTTCAAAATAAAGGGAATCGAAAGCTTCAATGTCATTGAGAATAACGTTTTTGTAATCAAAGTCGCTTTCGCCCTGTTTTCTTGATGCACCTCGTCGGGTGGATAAGGAGTGAAGATTATATGTATGGCAACCGATTTCCACTAAAGGATTTTTGTTTAGCGCTTTAATGTCTTGTGCATTAAGGTAAGCGTAGCAATCGTTGTTATCGCAGTTTTCTGTATATAGCTTTACAAGAGAGCCAACAATGTTCACATTAGCAGGGTAGTTATATTTTTTCAATAAAGGCACAACCTTTGTTATAAAGCTTTTGTGGCCGTCGTCAAAGGAAATAATAACAGGTTTATCGGGCAGCTTTTTACCATCTGATATAAAGTTTTCAAGGTCTTTAAAAGAAACAGGAGTAATGCCGTTTTCTTTAAAATATAAGAAATCTTCTTCTAAAAGGCTTTCAGGAATAACGTAGTCTCCCCATAAAGAAGAGGTGTTGCAGATGTGATGGTACATTATAACAGGAACTTTGATTCCTTCTTCTGTGTGTGCATTAACAACAGGGGAAAGTGCGTTGAGAAGCGCACCGATAAGCATAATCAGACATATGAAAAAAGATAAAATTACAAGTTGCCTGAAGGTAAATATTTTAAACATATAACCACCTCGAAAATCGTTGTGAATAATTATATGAAAAAATTTTTCACTTTTTGCAAACAAATGTTTGCTTTTTTCGAGACTATGTGATATTATATGAAGTGGAAAAAAGAAAATTTGTTCGGAAGGTGTTTTTATGGAACCTATTAACGAAACGCAAAAAAGAATATATGAATTTTTAGTTGAGCGCTCTCAGGATGGTGTACCGCCTTCAGTTCGCGAAATTGGTGCGGCTGTTGGCCTCAGGTCTACATCCTCTGTTCAGGCAAACCTTGATGCTCTTGAGAAAGCAGGCTATATTGAAAGAGACCCTCTTCTCAAAAGGTCTATACGTATTTTAGGTCAGGCAGAAAACGTTACCCATGTACCTCTTTTAGGTACTGTTACTGCTGGTATGCCTATTCTTGCAGTTGAGCAGATTGAGGGCTATATTCCTTATACCGGAAGAGTTTCTCGCGATAAGCCTCTTTTTGCTTTAAAGGTGCGCGGTGAAAGTATGCTTTGGGCAGGTATCCTTAATGGAGATATTGTTATTGCGGAAAAAACACCATACGCTTCAAATGGCGAAATTGTTGTTGCTATGCTTGAGGATGAAGCAACAGTTAAACGCTTCTACAAAGAAAACGGCCATTTCCGCCTTCAGCCTGAAAACGATGAGTACGAGCCTATTATTACAAATGAAGTTGTAATTTTAGGTAAGGTTGTTGCCCTTGTAAGATACTATTAAGAGGTTTTTCCATGATAATATTCGTTTTAATTTTAGTGGCAATAATATGCTCAGGGCTTACAGTTGCTAAGAAAGGTGAGTTTTATGGAGATTATATGTCTCCTAAGAATACATCTACAATCAATGCAATTTTCTCTGTTCTTATTTTTATAAGCCACGCCACAAACTATATAGGTAACGATAACCTTACAGGTGCCCTTGATGAACCGTATGTTTCATTGAAGGTTTTTCTTCACCAGCTTGTTGTTGTAACATACCTTTTCTTCTCAGGATTCGGTATAATGGAATCTATAAAGAAAAAGGGTACAGCCTACGTTAAGTCTATGCCTGTTCACCGTCTTTTTAAATTGTGGTACCATTTTGCTATTGTGCTTGTAATGTACACTATTGTAAGAATAGGTATTATTGGCGTCAAATACAGCCTTAAGGATTATCTTCTTGCATACACAGGCTATACAACAATCGGTAACAGTAACTGGTATTTATTTGTTACCTTTGCGCTTTATATAATCGTTATAGTTTCCTTCTTTATTTTCAGAAAGAACAATATCCTTGCAACAGCACTTGTGTGTGTCCTTTCATTAGGTTTCGTGCTTTTCGAGAAAAAAATAGGCCTTCCTACTCAGTATTACAACACAGTTGTTTGCTTCCCATTAGGTATGATTTTCTCTCTTGTGAAGCCGTATGTTGATAAGCTTCTCATGAAGAATGATTTGATATGGTATAGTGCTTTTACAGTATCTGTTGCAGTATTTGCATATTTTTCAAGGAACAGGTGGGACAGACTTCTTACCTACGAAATGTTTGTTTGCTCCGCTCTCATTATGCTTGCAATCGGCATGATGAAAATCAATATCAAGAGTTCGATTCTTGATTGGTTCGGAGCGCATATTTTCAGCTTCTTCATTCTTCAGAGAATACCGATGCTTCTTCTCAGACATTTTGGTCTTGCGTATAATAACTATTTGTTTATTATCTTCAGCTTCTTCGGAACAATCGTATTATGTATGTTCTACGACGAAGCTATGGACAGATTGGACAAAATCGTTTTCAAAAAAAGAATAAAAAAGTAATTTGAAAATAAAACAAAGAAATCGCCGTTCAAAACGGCGATTTCTTTATGTATTTATTATAGCATACAAAATTTAATAATACAAGTCTTGTATAGTGTGGTTTATTATAGTAAAATGCAAAGAGCAATGAAATTAAAATAAAGGGGAGTATGCCTTGTTTTCAAAGGATATGATTGCAGAAGAGCAAAAATTCAATGAAGTACGGGATTTTCTTGATAACGAAATAATCCGCCTCGGTGCTCTTATTGAGGAGTACAAAGAAGAAATTAAAACTCAGGGTGAAGATTTTAACATGGATAACCCTAACGGCGGTATGTATTCCGGTATGGAGCTTACAGAGATTCATCACGAAATGGAAAAGAGGATGATTTATTCTCAGGAAGCTGCCAACGATATTGAGTTTTTTAAGAAGCTGCGCAATTCACCATATTTTGCAAGAGTCGATTTTAAGATTGACGGAGCATTAAAAGAGAAAACAATATATATCGGTTTGAAAGCACTACAGGATCCTGAAACCTTTCAGATGTATGTGTGCGACTGGCGTGCGCCTATAGCATCACTTTTTTATGAGGATTTTGAGGAAAAAGCATTTTTTGATGCGCCAAAGGGCAGAATTTATGGTGATTTACTCCTGAAAAGGCAGTATAAATTCCAGGATGGTTGCCTTAACTATTATGTAGACAGTGATGTTAAAATAGACGACGATATTCTTCGTGATGTGCTTTCCTCAAGCTCAGGTGAGCACCTTAAGGTCATTGTTAAAAGTATTCAGCGCGAGCAGAATAAGGCTGTAAGATATTCCGATAACGAAAATCTTCTTGTTACAGGTCCTGCAGGAAGCGGTAAAACATCTGTTGGCTTCCATAGGCTTGCATTCCTTCTTTATAGAAACAGAAACGAATTAAGCTCTGCTGAAATTGTTATGTTTTCCAATAACGATATTTTTTCAAGCTATGTTGCAGATATTATTCCAGAGCTTGGAGAAATGCCTATTAACTACGCTTCATTCTATAGCGTTTTTGCTGCAGAAATTCCTACAGTGCAGGTAAGCGATTACTATGCTCTTGCAGAGGAAATAATCAAAGGCAATAAAGAGCGTGAAAATGCCGCTGCCGTAAAAATGAGCAGAGAGTTTATGAAGTTCCTTGAAAAGAAAGGTAATTCATTTCAGCCCGAATTCAAGGATATTTCATATCGCGGTGTAAATGTGCTTGAAAAAGAAGCTCTTTTGACACGTTTTCTTGGCGACAGCGAAAACACCGCAAAGGCCCGAGGTGAAAGGCTTTCTGTATTTGCCCAAAATACAATTGAAGAATATTTCAGTGAAAATCAGAAAGAAATATACGCTCAGCTTGATGCAGAAAGCACAATTGATGAAGACACCTCAAAGCTTTTTAAAATGGAGAAACGAGAGCTTAAAGCAAGCGCAGTTGAAATGATAAAAACGGCTACGCTTCTTGACCCGGTTACGCTTTATTTCAGGCTTCTCGGTGAATTTTCCAAAGAGAAAAAGGATTTTTCTCTTCTTGATACGGCAGCTTCGCTTCAGCAAGGTTACGTTGAGTTTGAAGACGCTTTAGGAATTGTTTTTCTTAAAACAGTTTTAGGAACAAGCGCCGTGCTTTCAGGAGTTAAACACCTTCTTATTGATGAGGCTCAGGACTATTCTCTTATTCAGCACGAAATTTTAAAAAGAATGTTCCCAAGAGCGCGAGTTACTTTGCTTGCAGATATAAATCAAGCAATAATTAACAGTGTTAATATGAGTGATAGTGAAACTCTTGCTGAAATTTACAATGCGAAAGCACTCCACCTTAATAAGAGCTACCGTTCAACAGAGGAAATAAACACTTTTGCCGCAGAGCTTCTTCCCGAAGACAAAAGATATGATATTTTCAAACGTAGTGGAGAGCCTGTAAAGGAGATTTCGGAGAAAGACGAGATGCTTTCTTCTGTTGTTAAAAATCAGGAAGAAGGCAAAACCCTTGCTATTATTACAAAAACAGCAGATGATGCTCGAAGAGTTTACGCTGAATTAAAGCAGGGTATACCTGCGTTAAGGCTTTGCGACAACAAATCATGTTCACTTTCGAATGCCCCTGTAGTTATGCCACTTGTGTTAACTAAAGGTCTCGAATTTGATACTGTTGTGGTGGTGGATAGCGAAAACTCTTTCACCTCGGAAGGAAACGAAGGCTATCTTTATCTTGCATCAACAAGAGCGCTACACAAATTAATAATCTATACAGAGTAAAAAAGTAGACCAATCAGGTACAATAAACCTGATTGGTCTTAATTTTATATGTTTGCAAGTTCTTTGTTTATTCTGCTTCTCAAATCAAGGAGCCAGCTTGCTTCGTGAGGATATGTGGTGAAGCTCAGAGGAACATCAAGACCCTGTTCAATAAGCTTTAAAACAAACTTTCTGTCTGTTTTTTCTTCAAGAAGAGTTAATGCTCTTAAATCCTGCATAGCATCAAGGAAAACCTTGTGGCGAAGGGAGTTGAGTGGTTTGCCGTTTTTGCCTGGATAAACCACAAAAGAATCTCCCGAGGGGAAGGCGTTACATGCATCTGTTGTTTTAAATGGGTCGATTTCGTGCTTTGAATACTGGCTGTACCAGAAATTGTGTCCCCATTGCAAAAATCCTTGGGTATTATATTTGTAAAGAAGAACCCCTAAAACCCTGTTTCTCTGAGAAGGTTGGGAGAACAGTCTGTTTGGAAGATATGAGTGAACTTGTGTACAACAATGGTATGTCCAGAAGTTTTTTACCTCTGCTCTGAATATATCTGCTTCGCCCTCACCGCAAACAGGTGTTTTAATTAATCCTTTATGGAAAAATTCAATATCAGAAAGTGCATCAAGAGTTTTAAAACCGGGGAAAAGACGATTAACGATGTCTGACGCCTTCTTATAGGTTTTAAGCTGTTGTTCATTTGGTTCATCTGATACATGAAACCAGCAACGGTCTTTTATGCCTAACTTTTTGATTTCTTTCTTGAATTCCTTGGCAAAAGCTTCAAGAAATTCTGTGTATGCCTTACCGCTTGCTTTTGTATCCCAACCGAAAATTCGTTTTTCTTTACCGTTTACAGTTGCTATAACCTTAGGTGCGAACGCTGCTCCCCATTGTGTGAAAAAGTGGGAAATTTCAAAAGCCTGTATACCATTTTTGAGGCAAAGCGCAACATACTTTTCAAAATTATCAAAATTGAAAGAATACTTACCTTTTTCTTTTGTTACACCTACTAATTGAACAGTTGGTCTTTCGCCGCCAACCTGAGTGTCAAGCGGAGGAGTAAAAACAGGTGTCAAAATCATATTTACTCCGTGATAAACCGCATTTTTGATGTAGTTATCAACAATTTCCCAATATTTATCTGAGAATACCTCAACGCCATAGTATGTGCAAAGACAGTCATTGTGGAACCAGTTTGTGTAAAGGAGCTTCTGAGGAGGAAGATCGTTATCTATAATATTGAGAGTGAATGTTTCTTCCGCTTTGCTTATAGGTGTTTCAAGAGCAACTTTTATATCAGCTTTACCCACGGGCTTTTCATCAGCAGAAACCTCTATCCATAAAGAATGCCATTGACCTTTTGCAACTTTTATAGTGCCATCTATGGGCTCAAGTAAATCGGGAAACTCTTTTCTTTCCAAATCGTAGTGGAAGTTGTCTGAGTTGTCATACCCGTTTTTGCCTGCGGGAATATTTTTAACAAGATAAATGCGGATGTTTTCATTTACAGGAGAATTAACTGAAACAGATATTTCAGTTTCATCCTTGTTTTCTGCCATAAAAGCAATCTGGAAAGAGAAGTTTTCGTTTTTAAGAATTGAATATGAAGTGAATTCAGGGAAGTTAGGTTCAACATCCTTAAAAACTTTATTTAATGATGAAAGTAATTTTGTTTTCATAAATTATTCCTCAGTTTTATCAATGCCTTTTTTCTTAAGAATGAGAAGGGGGATAAATACCAATACTGCAACAACAGCACTGTAAAGGAACATTTTTGCATCAGGCACAAGTGTTTCAATGCCATATTCGTTAATGTATGATGCACCAACGCTTCTGCAAGCAATATCGCCGATAGCAGGGCCAACAACCATTGGGATAAGCACGAAGAAAATCATTCTTATACCCTGGAAAAGACCAGCTTTTTCAGGCGGAGTGTAGTCGCGGATAGTTGCACCGAACTGAATTGTAAGAACGAGGTAGCCAATAAATGTTGGAGCAATACCTACGAGAATTGTAAAGAAATTTGTTGAGGTTGAAAGTATAATAAGACCTACAATAAGCGCTGCAACACCAGGAATAATTCCAAGAAGCTTCTTCTTTGCAGAAAGCTTCATTAAGAAAATAACGCCTGCAACAAGAACAGCAACTGCAATAACCGCAACGATAATAATCGTCGGAAGAGAGTTTGTAAGGAGAACTTTGTTTGCTGCGCTTTCAAGAACAACATACTGAAGGTAAACAATAAGATATGGGAAGAAAACCTGGAATGCGCAGTTGAAAAGACACATAGCAAGAAGGAAGAGATAAAGAGTAGAGTTTTCTTTGATAACAGAAGGCTTAAATCCGTACAAAAGGTCTGCCCAATAACTTGTTTTTTTATTCTCTTTTGTAATGTGTTCAGGCTCTTTAAGAGTGAAAAGACCAATAACGCCGGCTACTGCAACCAATAAACCAAGAAGACCGAAGAATAATTTATAAGGAATTGCGCCTGCCTGGGCTGCAGTGCCAACGCCCATTACGATACCCATTGCAACGAAGCCAACGAAGGTGAAGCTTGTTTCAACTTTTGGTCTTGTAACAGGGGTAGTAATATCTGTTACCCATGCGTTAAAAGCAGAGTCGTTACTTGTTGAGCCCATAAACGTCATAACCATATCCATTATGATAACTGCCCAAACAGTAAGAGAAAGAATCTGCACGCCGTCAGAAAGGTTGAAAAGACCTGCAATATTTTCTTTTGTAATAAAACCAAAGGTTGCAGTAATAAGACCCCATACAATGTAACCTATAGATATAAAAACTTTTCTGTTTTTCATTCTGTCGCTGAATGTACCCATAACAAATGTTGTAAGCACAGCGGTTACGGCAGAAAGAGCAACCATTCGGCTTATAGCGGTAGTAGGCGCCATTGTGCCGGCAAGAGCTTCTGCAGAAGCGCCTGCATAAACAGAGTTGTACAGGAAAGTATTGAAATACATATTTTCAAGGTTCCATGCAATACCACCAATAAGACAGAAAAGACACACATTAAACCAGTTTAATGGAGAAAGCCTGTCGCCTGATGACTTTTTGAGTTTGTTTTTAGCCAAGGTAAACACTCCTTAAATAAATTTAAATACATAACAATTATAATATTAAAAGATTGTAGTGTCAAGGAACATAAAATTGTATATTGTGGGAAAAATAGACTAATAATTTACTAAAATATTATTTAGGACCATTTACAAAAGAAATAAGTGTGGTATAATAGTAGAGTTAAATTTTTATTGGAGGTGTTTTCTGTGGAGCATAGGCTTGTTCATACTGCGGCAAACATTGCGTTGACCCGTATTTTAAAATATATAGATAAAGCTCCTAAGGAAAACCTTCTTAAAATTCTTGCCGTTGCAGAAAAGTATTTCAAAATGTTTCCTCAAAAGAATTTTGAGAGAATGAGAAGCGCTCTTAATGATGATGAAAACTGTTTCGTTCAGCTTGCCAAAAACATTCTCAGCGATGTGGACAGAGATTTAGTTAAATCTCTCCTTATTTCAATGGGTGTTCACGCAGGCTATTACGGAACAAAAACAGTACGCGCTAACCGAGATAAATATAATTGCAATATTCCGTTTACTATCCTTTTTGACCCGACTTCAGCATGTAACCTTAAGTGCAAAGGCTGTTGGGCGGCGGAATACGGCCATAGCCTGCAGCTTTCTCTTGATGAAATGCGCAGTATTGTAAGCCAGGGCAAAGCTTTGGGAACACACTTCTATATGCTTACAGGCGGTGAGCCGCTTATAAGAAAAGATGATATTATCACCCTAGCTTCTGAGTTTCCGGAGTGCGTTTTCCTTATATACACAAACGCTACTCTTATTGATAAAAAACTTTGCGATGATATAAAAAAATGCGGTAATATCACACTTGCTCTTTCTATAGAGGGCGATGAATGTTCTAACGATGATCGCCGCGGTGAAGGCTCATATAAAACAACAATTGAGGCTATGGAGCTTCTGAAAAAAGAGAAGCTTTTGTTCGGTATTTCTGTTTGCTACACAAGTAAAAACATCAACCATGTAACAAGCGATGAATTCCTTGACAAAATGGTTGATATGGGCGTAAAATACGCGTTCTATTTCAACTATATGCCTGTTGGTCAGGGCGCGGATAAGAGCCTTATTCCAACACCGACTCAGCGTAAATATATGTATTTCTGGATGAAAAAAATGCGTAACGGAAAAACAGGTAAACCTATTTTTGCCTTCGATTTCCAGGACGATGGAGAGTATGTTGGCGGCTGTATTGCAGGCGGCAGAAATTATTTCCATATTAACTCAAACGGTGACATCGAGCCCTGCGTTTTTGTTCACTATTCAGATTCAAATATCCGTAAGGATACGCTTTTTGAGGCTCTTCAGAAGCCTTTGTTTATGGCTTACAGAAAAGGTCAGCCCTTTAACGATAATCACCTTATGCCTTGCCCTATGCTTGAAAACCCTGATATTCTCAGGCGTATAATCAAGGAAACGGGAGCTAAAAGCACAGACCTTGTTTACAAAGAAAGCGTTGAGGAGCTTTGTTCAAAATGCGACGATTTCAGTAAAGCCTGGGCGCCGGTTGCAAAGGAGCTTTGGGAGAACACCCCCCACCCGAAAACATTTACACAGTATTATAGAGACAGTAAGAAGAGCTAAAACAATCAGTTGTGGGTAAAACCGGCAACTGATTGTTTTTTGCTTTTTGTTAACAAGTGTGCAAAAGTCTTTTTCAAAATCTTGTGAAATATTACAATAATGTTGCAAAAAACCGAACAAAATGTTAATTTTTCACAAAGTTTTTTCGCATTGTTGACTACGTTTTTTCATAATGATATACTGTACTGTGTTAATATATTAAAGTATTATATTTAGTTGGAAGGCCTTCAAGGCTTTTTAACAAGAAAGGGGCATTTTATGAAGAAAACAAGAAAAGTTTTATCAGTTGTTCTTTCTTTACTTATTGCCATTGCAAGTATGCCAATAATGTATACTGCAACAGTAGCATCAGGAACAATTGATAATCCCACACTTCCTGTTAGCGAAAACGGGGAGTATAGCCAAAGCGAAACAAATAACCTTACATTTTTGCAAAGAAGTCTGAATTATACATTCTACCAGACTATGGATGATGAATATTTCAAATTTAATCAGACTATTGAGGCAGATAAATTCTGTGGTTCTGCAAATATGTTTAAGGAAGTAATTGTGGATCTTAGTTTCCCACTTGCTGATGATGCTGCAACCAGCTCATTTGTGAATAACAACAACGGTACAATTACCTATGTTGGAAATACAAGCGAATCATCAGCGCTTGCTTTTCCGAACTCTTCTGCTTTAGCAGGTTCATATTGGGGCACCACCGAGTATAGTTGGACAAAAACCACAACCTTCAAAGGTGCATCTGCAGATCATGTTGGTCAACAGAATTATAGATATACCCAAAATTTAAAATATACAGTAACTATTGATTCGACCACAAGTTACGAAACACCAATTACTACAACAATAACTGTTATTGATGCACGTGCATTTAAGGAAATGCTTGCACAAGCAAACGCAGTTGTAGCTAATCCGGGCAACTACTCCGCTACATACGTTTCTGCGGTTCAAGCCTTTTTAAGTGAGATTCCTGATGGGCTTAAGAATTATTCCGTTGCTTATAGTCAGTCTGTTGTTGACGGCTATGTTAACACCTTTACGTCAATACCTGCAAATGGTGCTGACTATTCTCAGTTTAATAGTGTTTTTGAGGAACGTATAAGCTTTACAAACAGCGAAGGTGTTTATTCTGCTCAGAGCTATCAGGCATACCTTGCAGAGCTCATGAATATCAACGCAGGTCTTTCAAAGACTCTTGCTGCTTCGCAACAAGGAACAGTTGATGCGGCAGTTCAGGCACTCATAAATGCGAAAAAAATTCTTGTTGTTGAATTTGATGGTACAGGATCAAATGTTTCAGTAGAAATCGATGGTTTGAGTGTTACTATGGGCAACGAGTTTAACTTCATTCAGGTCGAGGATAACCAGAAGTTTGCCTTTGCTCAACCTTGGTCAATGGTAAGAACAGGTGGTAGCCGAGTAAGAAAATTCTACATAACCCTTGATGCTGCATATCCTGAAAACGCCCCTTTTGCATCCAGATTCCAAAGTAACTGTGTTGAGACAGTGGCATCATTGTCTTCTGTTGCTATTAAAGGCACTTTAACTAACCAAATAATTTTTAATAACTGGTTAGAAATCGAAGAAGACGGTACACCTAAATTAGAAGATGTTACTGCTCTTAATGGTACATATATTGACAACAATTACGACGGTTTTGGCGATGATAAGACTTATTATTTCCAAAATAGGTTGACTTTTGTTGGTATGTCTCCTGAAGAATCAGGTGAAACTGTATACACATACAAACAGGTATATTATCAGAACTGGACAAATACAGGTAATACAGGTAATAACTATTCTGTGAACGATCAGGACTTCGTTACAACTCTCAGAATCACCGACGCACGTCCTCTTGTTGAAGAATATAACAAAGCGGTACAGACTCTTGCGAACCCAGGTTCCCATAATTCTGACTATGTAAATGCACTCGAGAAAATTGTTGACTCTGTTCCTGCAGATATGATAAACGGTACAAAGTACTATACTCAGGCAGCGGTAGATGCATACTATCAGCAGTTCGAGGTTCTTTCTGAAAACAGAGCAGATTATTCAGCTTTCGAAGAAGCATATCAGAGAATTGAGTCTATTCTTGCAAATCCTGATCAATACTCAGGTGCATCTATTGCAGCTGCACAACAGGCAAAAGCTCAGGCAGATGCTTTCAATAAAAATCTTTTCGATAGCGTAGAAAATCGTCAGGCTATTGCTAATATGGCTGCAACACTTAACTCAGTAGCAGATAATGCTGAGGGAAGAGCAAATTACGACACATATAATCAGTATATGGATATCATTAATGGCTTGAGGCCAACCGATTACACAGGTGATGCATATACAGAGTTTATGGCAGTCGTTGAATCTGTAGAAACTTCAACTCCTCTCGATTTAGGAGCAAGTCAGCAAGGTCAGGTTGACGAAGCTTGTAACACACTTCTTAATGCATATCTTAAGCTTACCGGTGGCTCTATTACAAATCCCGATAGCGTGGGTCCAGAATTCACACAGGATGCTATTACAGGTGAATACACAAATGGTGTTGTTAAGTTCACACTTGATTATCCTGAATATAATTTTGTTCAGACACTTAACGACGAAAAAGTTTCTATTAAAACAAATCTTACAATAAGCAGTGCTGATTCAAGTAAGGTCGTTACTTTAAAATCTCTTAAGATTTCTTCTCTTGATGGTAACGAGCTTTCAGCAATGGATACATCAGGTAACTGTTATAATAGCAATGCTGTTACAATAAATAATGCAGAAAACTTGTTTATTGTTCCAAACGTTCAGTATAATGTTGTTCAGGGTGTAGACCTTCTCCTTGATGCGAACGGCAACCAGTATGCCGATACAAACGGTGATATGGCTTGGTTTAACACATGGCAGAATACTGCAGGTGTAGCTCTTTCAACAGATGGTCTTATTAACGATTCAACAACACTTACTACAGAGGATTCCTCTGCAACAGCAGAATTTATTTTTGCTTCTGCAGGCGGAGGCGATACAGAAACAAAAATGAGAAGCTACACATATGTGCTCCGTCTTGCCTGGACAGAGGACGGTGCTGAGCACCACGCACATATTCCTGTAACCTTCAACATCACTGACGCAAGAAACCTTCGAGCAACATATTACTCATATAAGGATTTCGTAGATGCAGGTAACAACGGCGCATACACAGCAGCATCATTCCAGGCTGCTACGGATTTGGTTTATTCTGTAAACGCAGATATTGTAAACGCTAACGGTTTCTATACACAAGAGCAGATTAATGCAGAAACTGCAAAGCTTGCTCAGGCACTTGGTGCACTTAAAGAAAAAGCTGATTACTCAGAGCTTAACTCTCTTGTTGAGCAGGCAACCGCTATCCTTAACAATTCAGAAAAAACCTATACACAGTCAAGCATAGATGCTCTTAATTCTGCCCTTGCTTCTGCAGAGGCGCTTAACAAAGACCTTGAATTGAACGATGCAAATACAGCAGCAATTCAAACTGTTGTTAATGAGCTTAAGGCGGCCATTGATGGAGCTCAGGAGAAAGCAAACTATACAGAGTTTGATGCGGCAAAAGAAGAGCTTGAAAAAATTGTTTCTGCTCCGGAGGGAACTTATACAGATAAAACCGTTGAGGATGCTCAGAATGCTCTTAATGAAGCAAACAAGATTAATCCTGACCTTCCAAAGGATGAAAACGGTGTAAACCAGGGCATTATTGACGATACAACTCAGAATATGACTGATGTAATCATTTCTGCTGAAAGAAAAGCAAACTATACAGATTACAACAATGCAAAAGCTGAGGCTGATTCCTTAACAAACGAAGGCAACGTTTTCAATCAGGATGCATTCGATGCATACAAAGAGGCAGTAAACAGAGTTGACACAGCACTAACCAAGGATCTCCCTGTAGCAGAGCAGAGCAAGGTTAATGAGGCAACAGCCGAGCTTGAAAGTTTAAGAGAAGCTCTTGAAGCAAATAGAAATGCAGATTATACAGAATTCAATGAGTTGAAGAACATCATTGAACAGATTGTAAATGCGCCTGAGGGAACATTTACAGATGAAACTATAAAGAATGCTCAGGAAGTTCTTGACCAAGTAACCCAGATTCCTTCTGATATGGTTGTTGGTGAAAATTACGTAAATCAGGAAATGATTAACGAAGCAACCCAGGATATGAAGGACTTTATAGAGACTGTTGAAGAAAAAGCAAACTATACAGAGTTTGATAAGGTTGTAGAAGATCTTAAGAACATCGTAAATAATCCTGATGATTATACAACTGATTCTGTAGAGAAAGCACAGAATGCACTTGATAACATTGTTGACAGTACAGATAAAGAC
>JAEIGA010005277.1_pt1 | contig 19805 bp, 19 predicted proteins | sample 9270691 | NCBI WGS metagenome assembly JAEIGA01 (sample SAMN17057246, study PRJNA624740) | gut metagenome | biome: biome; isolation source: fecal sample | host: Bos grunniens | place: China: Xizang | collected 2019 | reverse complement strand
CTTGTTACAGATCCTTCGCTTCGCTCAGGATGACATGAGTGCTCAGGATGACATGAGTGCTCAGGATGACAGCTATGCAAAGTAGTCAGTCACCTCCGGTGCATCGTCAAGCCTGTCGCTGAATACTGACGGTGCCAGATCCTTCATGTTGTAGCGGCTGGCCATCACCTGGCCGTATGCTCCTGTGCTGCGGATGGCCATGAGGTCTCCTCGTACGCTGAGCGGAAGCAGACGTCCCGCACCCCATACGTCGCTCGATTCGCAGACAGGGCCCACGATGTCATAGGCCTGATGGGTAGGGAAGAATGTCCTCATTTCAGCAGAGAGGTTCTCGATCTTATGGTATGCTCCGTAGAGCGCAGGACGGATGAGGTCGTTCATACCTGCATCCATGATCAGAAAGTTCTTGGTCTCTCCGCTCTTGACGAAAAGCACTCGGGAAATGAGGGTTGCGCACTGGGCGACCAGCGAACGTCCCGGCTCTACATGTACTTTCTGGTCCGGGCGACGGACGATGTTTTCGGAAATTGTACGGAACCATGTCTCAAAGTCGGCGATAGGAGAACCGTCCGGATCGTCGTAATCCACTCCGAGACCTCCACCGAGGTTTATGTTGCCCACCTTCAGTCCGTTCCTTTCGAAATATGCCACGATGTCATTCACTCTCCTGCACTCGAGGGCGAACACTTCGTTCACGCGTGTGATCTGCGATCCGATGTGGAAATGGAGACCGATGAAGTTTATATGCTCGCTCTTGCCGATGATTTCGATGAGTTTTTCGAATTCATGCTGAGAGATTCCGAACTTGTTCTCGTAGAGACCTGTGGTTACATACTTGTGGGTATGTGCATCGATATCCGGGTTGATTCGGACCGATACATTGGCTTTGAGGCCATATCTGTGTGCCATCTCATTGATGACATAGATTTCCTGAAGTGATTCGCAGTTGAATGCTTCGATGCCGAGCATCAGGGCATTGTATATCTCCTTGTCGCTCTTTCCGACTCCTGCGTATACGATCTTTTCTGCCGGAAATCCGCAGTCGTGGGCATGGAGCACTTCATTGCCGCTGACGCAGTCCGCTCCGAAGCCTTTGGCGCTGATATATTCCAGAAGTCTGCGCTCCACGTTGGCCTTTACTGCATAGTGCACTTTAATGTTGTGCTGTGCAGCCAGTTCTGCGACATGATCCACAGTCTTGTGAAAGAGGTCCATGTCGTAGTAATAGAACGGGGTCGCTATTCTGTCAAGCTTTTCTATGGTGTTGAAATCCAGCATTTTGTTCCTGAAAATAAAGTTTATTTCATGAATTTCCGCTAAAATTTGCGAAAACGACTGCAAAAATAGCGAAAAATTCCGAAAAATTTCTAATTTTGCATCTGCACATTGAAAACGAATAATTCTTACCACCGACATGCCGGCTCTATTTAGCTTAGTCTTTAACATAGAGCACTATTTGCTCGTAGGCATTGTGACCTCTTTTGTACTTGGTGCGCTTCTGCTGCTCATCAAGATACCTGATAGTGACTATACGCGAAAGATTTCATGTGCAAAGAATACGATAGCACTATGCTATTTCCTTTGTACTCTCTTCATGTTCATTGCATTCCGGTTCTCCGGCATCGAGAATTATTCGCGTTTCGTTTCGATGATGCTCTTCATCATTACAGCGGAATCATCGGTGATTCTGTCTTTCTCGATGATCAATGTTCTGGAAGAAGGATTCATAGACCTCGAAAAATACTACCTCAACCTGCTTGCAGTCTGTCTTGCCAGCATTGTGTTCATGTGGTCTTTCTGGTGGACGAATGAATCGGCAAGAGTAACTGTGACGGTAATCTGCTGCATTCTCTTTGTCTTTCAGTGTGTCATGCATATACATTATTTCAGAAAGGTTTACATACGATGTCTTCAGAGTCTTTCATTGTATTATGATGAAGATGACGATAAGCGACTCAAGAGAATCAAGTTCTGCTATATCATAATGATGCTCTCGCAGATGTTCATTCTGGTGTATCTGTCTCTTCCTCGTCCGTTCATGAGGCTGTGGATTCTGTGGTACTCGGTTTTCCTTCTGTATTTTGTGGCCAATTTCATATCCTTTGTCGGAAGCCATAAGATCATGCTGGATGCCTTTGCATACAATACGCTTTCCTTCAAGAACCTGAAGCATAAGATATCCGAAGTCCAGAAGAAGATTTCAAAGGATAAGGAACATGTGGTAGAGGAACCTGTGGATCTTTCGTTGCCGGGACATACTCTCAGTGAGGCTGTCCGTCTTGAAAAGGCATTGGAAAGATGGATTGCTGAGAAGAAGTTCCGTGAGTTTGACAAGACCCGTGACGAAATCGCGGCAGAACTTCAGACATCGAAGGAATTCCTCCAGCTTTATTTCACTACAAAGATAGGTCTTGATTTCAGGACCTGGAGGACCCAGCTCCGCGTGGAAGAGGCAAAGAAACTTCTTCTTGAAAATAAGGATGCCTCTACACAGATTATCGCCGAAGCGTCAGGCTTCAGCGATAAGTCAAATTTCCATAGACAGTTCGTCAAGATTGTAGGCTGCTCTCCTAAAGAGTGGCGTGAGACAGATGGAAGGCCATTTGTAGATTGATCTCTCCGTCTTCAGTAATGCTGTTCTCCGTGTCCTTTTCAAGGATTGTGACGGTTTCTGTCAGCACTTCGAAAACTCCTCCGTTTTCTTCTTCGTCAATATCTTCCAGTGTAATCTTGACCGAGGTGTCACCTTTGGTCGGCAGATATGCCTGTGACTTGAAGATACCTTCGCTGGAGGTGTATGCAATGTCTTTGATTCCAAACTCGGACCATTCCAGAGTGACCTGGATGTGTTCGATCGGATTGCCTTCGGTATCGGTGACGCTACCGGTCAATGTGGCACCGGATCCCATCATTTCATGGGACATGTTCGAGCATCCTGCTACTGCAAGAAGGCTCAGTGACATGAATATGTTTCTTAAAGCCTTCATCATTTCTTCTTCATCTGAAAGTTGCAGTCGTTCACGACAAAGATCTTCTTTTTCTGGTCGAATGAACTTCCGCTCCAGGTGACATGGATCTTGTTGGTCAGTGCTTCGTACTTGACCTGGTTCTGGTTGGTAGATTCCGCAGTCAGAGTGCAGGTGACATTCTCGCTGAAACCTTCCACTTCCACAGAATATACCCCCTTGCTGTCGGTATAGACTGTCTTTGTCACCAATGGAAGTACAGAGTGCGGGTTAGAGGCAGGATAGGCTGTGAATGTTATCTTTATGCCCGAAAGGGGAGTGTTGGATGCAACGTCCGAGGCGACACCGCTCACTGCCAGCTTGAGGTCTCCGTCAAGAGGATTGTCATCTCCTCCGAGAAGTGCCTTGCTGCATGAAAGCATAGCGGTCGCTAATGATATCAGTGCCAGTATTCTTGTGATTGTTTTGATCATTTTCCGGTTGTTTATGCCGGTGTAGGTTTCAGACGTTGCAAATGTAGGCATTTTTAATTATATTGCAACCATATAACAGTTGCAATATGAAAAGACTATACATCTCATTGCTTTTTGTTTTTTCTCTGTTCTGTACCCATCATGCATCTGCTCAGCGCAGCATTGAATTCGGATACGGAAAACAGATATTCAAGAGTAGCAATGGTTTAGGTTATATCCCGGAACTGAAAGGTATGAACTATAATGGCGGGTATCTTGCGTTCAAATATATGATGCCTGTCCGCAAGACACCCGATTATCCTCTTGCTGTCCAGATTGGCGTAAAGTATGATTTTCAGATAGGAAAAAGTTCTGAGGTACGTGGTATCCATACAGAACATTATGTTGAACTGCCGGTTCTTCTGCATTTCATTGTAAAAGACAATGAGTCTGACCTGACACTCCGTTTTTTTGTCGGTCCTGCGTTTGATTACAATCTCTCCAACAGGCTGAAGATAGAAAGTTCAATTGCAAAGCCAACGGTAATCACCACTTTACCGGAGAAATACGGCTATACGGATATAGACGTCAAGGCTTGCGTGGGAGTTGCATTCAACTTGACTGATTATGTTGACATCAGAGCTACATACAATTTTGGCCTCTCCAACAGAAGAGGCATGATTGATCATGAATATCATACCCCTACTGCAAAGCTTTACAGATTGAATTCGGATATTCTTAATATAGGTTTCGTCTATTACCTATAATTTCAGTTCCTCAGGATTTATGCCCAGAAGTTTCATTCTGCGCCTTATCTTAGGAAGTTCATTCTCCAGAAATTCCTTGCGCTGGGCTGCAAGAACGGTTTCATGTGCATCCGGACAGATGAAATAACCGATTCCTCTCTTGTTATAGATGATGCCGTCGGCGGTGAGTTTCTCATATGAACGCATTATCGTGTTCGGATTCACTCCTATTTCCGCGCCGTACTCGCGAACTGACGGTATTCTCTCGTCCGGCCCGAGTTTCCCGCATAGTATCTGTTCGCATATCGCGTCACAGATCTGCAGATATATGGATTTGTTGTTGCTGAATTCCATGGCTTAATGCTTCAATGTTTTGATTCTGAACCATATGCATGCCATAAGTGCGAGGTTGCATACAGTGTCTGAGATGGTGTCTATCAGCGTGAGATGTCTGAAGATTCCGTTGCTGAGTGCCTGAAGCATCATGTTAGGGTCATCTCCGGTCTGGTGGACGATTTCTGTGGCCCAGGTGGTCAGGAACGGTGCCATGATGATGCTTATCGCTGTGCTGAATGCAATAAGGGAGAGGATGGTCTTGACTGTCTTTCCGCTTTTGAAGAATATCGCACCGAGAAGGAATGGAAGAGTGATTCCGAAAATTTCATCTACATAAAGCCACGGGCTGCTTATCTGCTCCAGAATGCTTTGAACAGCGCCTAGACCTTCTATGGTGATGGTCTCGTCACCCATGTTCATGGCGAGTTCGTTGAGGCTGTTCAGACTTCCCATGAATTCAATGCCACCTGCCATAAGGCTGTTGCCGCATGTGTGGTCGATCGCACAGATGACCGCATCCATACCGAGATACATAGCCAGACCTGTTACCGGAACGATGATGCATGTCATGATGAACATGCTTGCGAACTTCTCAAGTCTTGATGCCGGAAGTGTGAGCCAGAATGATCCGTATCGCTTTTCTGTTATCCTGCCGTAGCATTTCACAGGCATGGTCACGACTATGCAGGACATTGCGACGCAGATGGCGAAGTATCTGAATCCCATGTCCGGGCCGTCCCATGTCGATGTCATTATCAGGTTGAATGCTGTCAGCACTACGTATAGTACTATCGGAGTGATGAGTGATATGGTGAGCAGGCTGAGGCCGTAGTTGCTCCAGCAGGTCTTTATGTCAGTTGCAAAGTATTTTCCGAATCTTCGGAAATTGAATATGTCGTTCTTCATGATGTCTATCTGTTAAAGAGTCCTTTGATGAGTTCCTTGTGGATGTGCGCTGTGTTGAAAAGAGCCTCAAGGTTTACCTTGCTGTCTTCTCCGGACTGATTCAGGCAGACCTGGATGGTTGAGCCCGGTATCATTTCGCTGTAGAGCGCGCCGGCGTTCTTTTCCGTCGAGTAGTCGAAATACAGCTGTCTTGAAATATCTTCAAGGGAGGCGTTCAGTATTACATCCTGCCTGTCCAGGATGATGATCGGGTCGATGATGTTCTCAAGGTCGCGTACCTGATGGGTGGAGATGAGGATCACCGAGTCTTCGCGTGTGTACTTTGTCACGGCCTTCCTGAACTGGGCCTTTGAGGGGATGTCGAGGCCGTTTGTAGGTTCGTCCATGAAAAGATACTTCGTGTTGCATGCGAGAGCGAAGGCGATATAGGTCTTCTTGAGCTGTCCGAACGACATCTGGTTCATCTTCTGGAGCGGGTCGTTTTCAAGAATCGACATGACTTCATGGAACTTGTCCAGGTCGAAGCCGTTCCAGAATTTTCCATAGTATACGGCATAGTCTGTAGCCTTCATGTTCATCGGTGCCACCTCGTCGCTGAGGTAGTACAGGTCGCTGAGCAGGGACGGTTCCCTGTCGTAAGGCTTCTTTCCGTCTGTGTCGATGCTTCCGGTCTGAGGTTTCTTCAGACCGCACAGGAGCGTGAGAAGGGTGGTCTTGCCGACTCCGTTCTCTCCAAGAAGGCCGTAGATGCGACCCTCTTCAAGATTCATTGTGATGTTCTTCAACACGGTCTTGTCGCCGTATGAGAACCCTAGATCCTTGATTGTAATCATTGCGTTATACTTTAGATTGTCTATTTGTTTAAGTGTATTAGTAAACTAGTACACCGCAAAGGTAGCAATGATTTTTATATGTGCAACACTTTTTCAGATTTTTCTGTGGGAATTTCTTTTGAACTCTCGGATATTCTCTTCCAGGCGTGGATGTTCATCAGCCGGAAGTGCCCATGAAAGGAAACGCTCTCGGATGTATTCGACTGCCTGCTGGGACGGGTGGCACATGTCTTCAGCGTAGAACCTGTAGTCCCTCAGTTCATCCATCATTATTTCATATGCCGGGAAATAGTCGGCAGGGTAGTGCGGGTCCATGCTCAGGTCCACCGGACATCCGCACAGGAAATCCTCTATGCCCAGAAGCAGGGATGCCTTGCTGATCTGATTGCCATGGGCTCCGTCCTTGAAATGGCGTATCGGGCTTACGGTGAAGATCAGCTGCTTGCCTTGACAGAGTGCGGCAATTTCCTTAAGTATGTCAGAGATTTCTGATGATGAGAGACGTTCCCTTGTGAATTCCGCTGCAGGTCTCTTGAGACAGTTGGAAACGATTCTGCCTGAGGTGACATTCCTGAAGCACCATGCTGTGCCGAGGGTTATGATGACCTTGGTGCATTCTGCAAAATGTTTCCTTGCTTCCGCAAGGGCTTTGTTGGCGTCGGACGTAAACTCCTCGCGCGTGTTGCGTGCGTATGATGTATGATGTGAGAATGAACACCAGCGCTCGTCTCCGGCTCCGATCTGTATGCAGTCCGACTCAGTGAAATCTCCTGTACCGGCCAGCATTTCAATGCTCTGAAGTATGGAAGCAGGATTGTAAAGCGTACCGAACGGGTTGATGCAGACGTCGAATCCGAAGTCTGAGAGTTGTCTTCCGATGCTGTCGGAAAAGCAGCTTCCGAGCATCATGATCTTGTCGTCATATGATATGCCGACCCTGCATGGAGAGTCGGTTACCGGGGTTTGTAGTTTCAACATTCTGCAAATTTATCAAAATTCCAGCATTCCGATTCGTGAAATTGATTATATTTGAACAATTTATCTGATATAATCGCTACTATGAAACGAATCTTATCTATTATTCTTGCTGCGGCTGCAGTTGCACTTTCAGGTTGTGGACCGAAGGACGGTGAATACACCTTCCGCATTCTTTCGACAAATGATGTACATGGACATTATTTCTGCGAGTCCTATACTTCGGACCAGACTGTCCCTTCATTGATGGCTGCCGCATGGCATATCGACACGGTCCGTGTTGCCAACGGTGCTGAGAATGTGATCCTTATCGATGCCGGTGATGCAATGCATGGAGACAATGCCTCATATTACTTCAACTATGTGGATACCGAATCTGAACATGTCTTCGCCCGTATGCTCGAATACCTCGATTATGATGCCTGGATTCCAGGAAACCATGACATCGAGACAGGCCATCCTGTATATGACCGTGTGGTGGCAGGACTTGATGTTCCAGTGCTTGCTTCCAATGCCATCGACGTCGAGACAGGAAAGGCTTACTTTCAGGAGTATGTGATTCAGAAACGTAACGGAATCAAGTTCGCGATAATCGGCTTTACCCAGCCAAACATCGAGAATGCATATGCTCAGGAACTTTGGGAAGGAATGGACTTCGAGTCATTGTATCCTGATTTTACTCAGAATGTGGTTGACCGTGTGAGGGTAGAGGAGAATCCTGATGTGGTCATCGTGGTCATCCATTCAGGTGCAGGCCGTGGTGACGGACAGCAGCTCGAGCAGCAGGGACTGGACCTCTTCAACAGCCTTAAGGGTGTCGATTATCTTGTCTCATCCCATGACCATAGGGCTGCAGTTCTTGAGAATGTGTCGATGGCCTTCGTGAATACAGGTAACTATTGTGCGAATCTTGGTTACGGTACGATAACCGTGACAGTGGAAAAGGGAAAGGTTGTCGGCAAGAAGGCTTCCTCAAAGCTCATCGCTCTTGACAAGGATCTGGTGGACGAGGATATGAAGGCTGCCTTCCAGCCGGATTTCGAGAAGGTCAAGGCATTTACCACAAGACCGGTCGGTGAACTTAAGGTCGATTTCAACGGCGTGGATGCCCTTGCCGGCATGTCACCATATGTAAATATGCTTCATACCATCTGTCTGAATGCATCAGATGCCAAGATCTCATTTGCAGCCCCATTCTCTACAACAGCGTCAGTAAAGGCTGGTAATCTTGTGTACAACGACCTCTTTACCCTCTACTCTTATGACAATCAGCTTTATGAAGTGAAGATGACTGGAAAGGAGGTGAAGGAATACCTTGAGCATTCGTATGACTCATGGGTCAATACCCTTGACGCATCGCAGGAACATATCTTCAAGATGAGAGGATTCAAGAACCCACGAACAGGTGACCAGATGTGGTTCTTCACAGCTCAGGCTTCCAATCTGGATACTGCAGGCGGACTTGTGTATGATGTGGATGTGACCAAACCTTTCGGCGAGAGGGTCGTGATCCGTTCGTTTGCTGACGGCAGCGCTTTTGACGAGTCTGCTGAATATGTTGTGGCAATGACCTCATACCGTGCTCGTGGCGGCGGTGAACTTATGGAGAAGGTCGGAATCACTCCTGCAGACGTTGAGGAAAGGGTCGTAGCTGTACGTGAAGACATCAGGAGCCTGATTGATGCATATTTCACTGAGCATAAAGTCGTCTCGGAAGAGACAGTCGGTGACAAGTCTGTCATCGGTGAATGGAAGTTCATACCCGTGGCCAAGGCCCGTAAGGCTCTTGACCAGGATATGAAACTTGTCGCACCGCGTTGGTAATATAGTCAGTTAGATAATATCAAGCAGTCTGCTTCTTGCAATCATGCAAGCACCTTTAGCTCCGGCCTGTTCTCCCAGGTCGGAGAATTTTATTTCAGTCTCACGGCTGACTGTGCTCAGAGTATATTTCTGGATGGCTGTCATGACAGGAAGCCTGAGGTATTCGGCTGCAGATGAGAGCAGTCCTCCGATGACTACGAGTTCAGAGTTGAAAAGATTTATGAGACCGGCTACGGCACGTCCCAGAGTGAGTCCGATCTGTTCGACTGTTTCTATCGCAAGGATATCACCCTCACGGATTGCATCCATTATGTCGCTCAGGTCAATGAGTCTGTCCTTGTTGAATTTATTGACCAGCATTGAGGATCTTCCTGCAACCAGTTTCTCGGTGATCATTCTTTGCAGGGCAGAACATGAGGCCCCGGTTTCAAGGCAGCCTATCTTTCCACACTGGCAGATCTGATTGTTGTCCAAAATAGGGAAGTGACCGATTTCACCTGAAAAGCCGGATTTGCCGTATGTGAGTTTTCCGTCGATGACCATTCCCATTCCAAGCCCCCATGATACATTCATGAACAGAATGTCCTTTTTGTAGCCATGCTGACCGTAAAGGAATTCTCCATATGTCATTGTTCGGGAATTGTTCTCTACAAAAACAGGTCTTTCCAGTTCGTTTTCCACAAACTCTCTTATGTTTCCGCCTTCTTTCAGATGATATGTGAAACTTTCACCTGTCTGATAGTTTACTCTGCCTGAAAGTGATAAGCCGTATGCAAGAATTGCTTCTGTATCGATTCCGATCTGCGAAACATATTCTTTGGTAATTCTGCACAGTTCCTTGAATGATTCCTCGGTGTTCGATAGGGTGAAACCGTAATGTGTGGTGAAATCGACGAGGTCTCCTTTGAAGTCAGTGACTGCAATCTTGACCTCGTCCATGTTTATGTCGATACCGGTGAAGAATCCTGCAGATGGGTTGAGACCATATATGCTCGGACGTCTTCCTCCGCTCGTGTCTATCTTGCCCATATCTTCAAGATATCCGTCCTTTATCAGTTCGCCTACCAGCTTGGTTATTGTGGGGATGCTGGAATTCAATTCTCTGCTGATGTCTGCAAGACTCTGACTTCCTTCTGTTATGCAGATGCCCAGTATTTTCTTTTTGAGAATGAAGTTTTTCATAATCAGTTAGTTTTTTCTAGGGCGAAATTATAGAATAATTGCTCTTGTCTTTATAAAATTTGATTACTTTACTTTAGTTTTTGTGTCAGTTGATGAATTTCTTACGAGTCTTCAAAAAATACATTAAAAAGACATTGTTTCTTATTAAATAAAATTAAAAAATAGGCTTGTTTGTTCGTTAGGGTAACTTTATGTATTTTTGCAGTAACACTTCAAAACTGAAAGTATATGAAAACAAGATTCCTAGCGGGACTTGCAGCATTTCTGCTGCTTTCTGCCGCATGTTCGTCTCCATCTGTCGCTCCGGCTATCCCTTATGATGCCTCTGTGGAGGCAAAGGTCGAGAAAGTCCTCAAAGGTATGACGCTTGAGGAAAAGATCGGTCAGATGACCCAGATTGCCATTACCGCAGTAGCCAGAGGGACTGAACTTACCCATGAAGGTGACTCTATACTTCGTACCTATAAGGTCGGCTCGGTCCTCAATACTCCTGGAGACATTGCGCAGAGTCCTGAAGACTATGACAGGCTTGTGGCTGAGATTAACCGTATCGCGATCGAAGAGACAGGCATCCCGACCCTTTATGGACTTGACCATATTCATGGCACTTCCTATGTCCTTGGCGGAACGCTCTTCCCTCAGGAGATTGCGATAGCCGCTACATTCAATCGTGAACATGCATATAATATGGGTAAGGTTGCGGCGTACGAAAGCCGTGCGGCGAATGTTCCGTGGACATTCTCGCCTACAATGGACCTTGGCCGCAATCCGGCATGGCCTAGAATGTGGGAGAGTTTCGGAGAGGATGTTTACGTGAATGCAGAAATGGCGGTCGCTGAGGTGCGTGGCATGCAGGGAGATGACCCTAACCACATCGGACCATATAATATAGCGGCATGTGCAAAGCATTTCATGTGTTACGGTGTGCCTGTGACAGGTCAGGACAGGACTCCGTCATCAGTCGCGGCATCCGAGATGAGGGAGAAGCATTTCGAACCGTTCAAGGAAGCGATGCAGGCGGGAGCACTTTCCATAATGGTGAATTCCGGAAGCAACAACGGCATGCCTTTCCATTGCAACGGTGAACTTCTGACCCAGTGGGTGAAGGAAGAACTGAACTGGGACGGTATGATAGTTACTGACTGGGCGGATATTGTGAATCTTTATACCCGTGAGCGAGTGGCTTCTTCACTCAAGGAGGCTGTGAAGATATCGGTGAATGCCGGAATCGATATGTCGATGGTTCCGTATAACTGTCAGTTCGCAATCGACCTGAAGGAACTTGTCGAGGAAGGGGAGGTTTCGATGGAGAGAATAGACGATGCTGTCCGTCGCGTTCTTCGCATGAAGGTGCGTCTCGGCCTTTTCGATCAGCCGGATACAAGACTTGAAGATTATCCTGAATTCGGAGGCGAGGCTCATGCGCAACTTGCATATCAGGCTGCTGTCGAGTCTCAGGTTCTTCTCAAGAACAACGGCATCCTTCCTTTGAGAAAGGATCTCCGCATTCTGCTTACAGGCCCTAATGCGCATTCGATCAGGACAATGAACGGAGGATGGTCATATACATGGCAGGGTCATGGCGCTTCAAGACCGGAGTTTACCGACAGATTCAATACCGTCTATGAGGCTATGGCCGAAAAGTTCGAGAATCTTACCTATGTTCCCGGAGTTGAGTACGACCTCAATGGTACAAATTGGAAGTTCGACCAGCAGACAAGTGTCAAGGAGGCTGTCAAGGCTGCACGCAAGTCTGATGTGATCGTGGTGTGCGTGGGTGAGAATACATATTGTGAGACTCCTGGAAACGACGTCGACATGAACCTTTCTGCAAACCAGAAGGAACTCGTGAAGCAGCTGGCTGCTACAGGAAGGCCGATCATCCTTATCCTCAATGAGGGACGTCCGCGTATAATCAACGATATAGAGCCTATGGCTACCGCCGTTGTGGACATGCTTCTTCCTGGAAGTTATGGAGGTGATGCTCTTGCGGCCCTGCTCTGCGGCGAGGAGAACTTCAGCGGTAGACTCCCGTTCACATATCCTAAGTATGTGAATAAGTTCGCAGTCTATGATTACAAGCCGTCAGAAAGCCAGGGAATGATGGCAGGTTCATATAATTACAATGCAGTGATGGATATCCAGTGGCCTTTCGGTCATGGACTCAGCTATACGTCGTTTGCATATTCGAACATGACCGTATCTCAGACAGAGTTTACATCCGAGGATGTGATGAAGGTTACAGTGGATGTGACCAATACCGGAGAAAGGACAGGCAAGGAGAGCGTGCTTCTTTATTCGTCTGACCTTTATGCAAGTTCAACTCCGGATGTGCGTCGTCTCCGTGCTTTTGATAAGGTGGAGCTTGCTCCAGGCGAGACTACTACAGTTGAGTTCAGTCTTTCAGCAAAGGATCTTGCATTCGCGGATTATTACGGAAAGTGGACTCTCGAAGAGGGTGATTTCGTACTTTCTGTAGGCGGCCAGTCCCAGCAGGTCAAGTGTATGGAAACCGTGGTGTGGGACGAGCCTAACATTGATTAATCTATAAACTTATGAATATGAAAGTTCAGATAGTAAATAAATCGAAATATCCGACTCCTGCCTATGCGACCGAAAAGTCGGCTGGAATGGACCTCAAGGCGAATATTGACGAACCGATTACTCTGGGACCTCTCGAAAGGGCACTGGTTCCGACCGGACTGTTCATCGCCCTTCCTGATGGAACGGAGGCCCAGGTGAGACCGAGAAGCGGTCTTGCAGCCAAATTCGGAATATCGGTGCTTAATGCTCCCGGAACGATTGATGCAGACTACCGTGGGGAGGTGAAGGTCATTCTTGTGAATCTTTCGAACGAGTCGTTCGTTGTCAATCCGGGCGAGAGGATCGCTCAGATGGTTGTGGCCCGTTATGAGAAGGTGGAATGGGATGAGGTGGAAGTCCTTGACGAAACAGAGCGTGGAGAAGGCGGCTTCGGCTCGACCGGCCGTAAATAATGTAATTTCGTGTCATCTCGAGCGAACAACAATGTCATCTCGAGCGAACATCAATGTCATCTCGAGCGAAGTCGAGAGATCTAATATGCAGATAATAGACATCTATAATAAATATAAGGAATGCGGAGCGGTAACGACCGATACCCGCACTCTTAAAGGCGGTGAGATGTTCTTTGCCCTGAAAGGAGAGAACTTCGACGGAAACGAATATGCCATGAAGGCATTGGAGGCAGGTGCGGCTTATGCTGTTGTGAATGCTGACTCCGTTGCAGGAACGATCGATGACCCAAGACTTGTCAAGGTGGAGGATACCTTGAAGACTCTTCAGGAACTTGCCCGTTGGCACAGGTCCATGACCTTTGTCGACGGAAAACCGCTGACGGTAGTTGCCCTGACAGGTACAAACGGAAAGACGACTACCAAGGAACTGATCCGTGCCGTCCTGTCCGTGAAATATAATGTAACTGCGACAGAAGGTAACCTCAACAACAGCATCGGGGTGCCTCTTACTCTTCTGAAGATCGATTCGGGCACTCAGATCGCGGTGGTGGAGATGGGCGCCAGCCATCCGGGAGACATCAAGGAACTTGTGGACATCGCACTTCCGAATTATGGACTCATAACGAATGTGGGCAAGGCCCATCTTCTGGGCTTCGGCAGTTTCGAGGGTGTGATGGCTACGAAGGGCGAGCTGTACGATTATCTCCGCAGGACTTCGGACAAGGTCTTCCTGAATGTGGACAATCCATATCTGTGCAGAATGGCTTCGGAAAGGAATCTGCAGAGCGATCCGGAGCGTCCGTATTCGCTTGTTATTCCGTATGGCGTGGATTATCATGGATGTGCCGTTCTTCCGTCCGATGCAGAACATCCTTACCTCCGCATATCTCATCCGTCAGGCGTGATTTCCACAAATCTGGTGGGTGCGTATAATGCAGACAACGTGATGGCGGCAATTGCAGTGGGAACTCAGTTCGGAGTGGCTTTCGAGGATGCAGTGAAGGCAATCGAGGCTTATGTTCCGTCCAACAGCAGGTCTCAGATGGTCAGGACGGAGCGTAATGTGCTGATTATCGATGCGTATAATGCCAACCCGTCAAGTATGGAGGTGGCTCTGAATAACCTTTCGTTGGTGGCTGCTGATCGCAAGGCTGCTTTCCTGGGGGATATGCTTGAACTTGGAGATGATTCCCAGATCCTACATAAGGAGGTTGTCGGCAGGCTCCTGTCCATGAATCTTTCCCTTGTATGTCTGGTCGGAAAGGAGTTCGCTGCGGCATGTGAAGGAATCGAGGCTGTGAAGTGTTTCGCTTCTTCTGATGATCTTGCTGCCTGGCTCAGGGAAAATCCTGTTTCGGAAGCTACGGTCCTTGTCAAAGGCTCTCGCGGAACAAGGATGGAGAAAGTGATTCCAGAACTTTAGCCACGGTTTCGGTGATATTTACTGAGGCGACTTCAGGACGCATGGCGTACTTGAGGTCGCTTTCTGTCTGTGGACGCGGGCCGATAGGGAAGGCTGCCGTAAGTCCGTTTCGTCTGATCTCTTCCCTGTTCATGTCCACAATGCCGGCAATGGCTATGACGGGTACTCCCAAAGTGTTGGCTCTTGCTGCAATGCCAGAAATCACCTTTCCCTGCTGGGTCTGTCCGTCCAGTTTTCCCTCGCCTGTGACCACGAGGCTGGCGTCCCTGATGATGCTGTCGAAGCCGATGCTGTCCAGGACTATGTCTATGCCTCTTTTCAATTCTGCTCCGAGACACGCAAGGAAGGCTCCTCCCAGTCCTCCTGCTGCTCCGGAACCGGGAACGGATGAAAGGTCCGTGCCGTACTTCCTGCTGATGACTGCATTCAGATTCTGCATTCCTTCTTCCAATTCGCTTACCATTTCAGGCGTTGCCCCTTTCTGTGGACCGAATACTGCAGATGCCCCTTCAGGACCGCAGAAAGGCGTGTCCACGTCGCATGCAATGATGAATTCAGAGTCAAGTATCTCTTGAGGAACCGTTGAGGAGTCTATTCCGTATATGTCTTTTGTCGATTTTCCGCAAAGTCCCAGCATCCTTGCCCCGTCTTTGTCCGTGAAGGTGAATCCGAGTGCTTCCAGCATTCCCGTGCCGCCGTCGTTCGTAGCACTGCCGCCTATTCCTATCAGGAATCTTCTGCAGCCTTTGCGGGCAGCGTCCAGAATCATTTCGCCGGTGCCGTATGTGGATGTGAGAAGTGGATTGCGTTCGTGCTGGGAAAGCAGGGGTAGACCCGATGCCTGCGCCATCTCGATTATTGCGGTCTGTTCGCCGTCGATTGTGGCTATGCCGTATTCTGCCCTGATTCTTCTTCCGATAGGGTCGGATGCGGAAGTTGTGATGATATGTCCGTCAAAGTGTCTGGTCAGCACTTTGGATGTGCCTTCTCCTCCGTCTGCAATTTCCAGACATGTGGTCTGGCACTCCGGCAGGACTGCATTTATCCCTCTGGCTGCCGCCTCTGCGACTTCCATTGATGACAATGAGCCCTTGAATGAATCTGATGCTATGACTATCCTGTACATTACAGACGCAAATATACAAAAAAAAGAGACTCTTTTGGAGTCTCCTTGGTACTCGGTAGGGGAATCGAACCCCTATTGCAAGATTGAGAATCTTGAGTACTAACCGTTATACGAACCGAGCGTTTTATCGTTTTGGGATTGCAAAGGTAGCGCTTTTTTGTTACAATCCAAATTTTTCTTCAACTTTTTTCGAAAATTATTTCAAAAACACGAAAAATACAGCCATAATGAGGCAGAAGAACGCTGCAAAGTGGTTCCATTGGAGCGATTGTCCCTTGAACATCACGGTCACGAGTACAGTGAAGACCGTCAAGGAAATCACTTCCTGGATGATCTTCAACTGCATCAGATTGAACGGACCTCCGTTCTCGATGTATCCGATACGGTTTGCCGGTACCTGCGCACAGTATTCAAGAAATGCCACTCCCCATGAAAAGAGGATTACGAGAATAAGCGGCCAGCTTGTGGAAATCTTCATTTCCTGAAGTTTGAGGTGGCCATACCATGCGAATGTCATGAAAACATTCGAGGCTATGAGCAGGAGTATTGTCCAGAGTGCCTTCATTGCAGTAGTTGATTTGGGCTGCAAAAGTAATATTTAATTTGTAATTGCAGCCACAAAACTTTAATTTTGCATGATTTAAATTAAAGAATTATGACTCTGATAAAATCGATTTCAGGAATCCGCGGAACCATCGGCGGCAAACCGGGTGAGGCTCTTACTCCGCTGGATATTGTGAAGTTTACATATGCATATTGTGAGAAGATGAAGGAACGCCGTCCAAAGGCAGAGGGGGAGAGGTACAAGGTCGTTGTGGGCAAGGATGCACGTCTTTCCGGAGACATGGTCGAGCAGCTCGTATGCGGAACACTTGTCTCATGCGGTGTGGATGTGGTTAAGGCAGGCTTCGCCTCTACTCCGACAACTGAAATGGCGGTGGTTTTCGAAGAAGCTGACGGAGGAATCATCCTTACGGCTTCCCATAATCCAAAGCAGTGGAATGCCCTCAAGCTTCTTAATGAGAAAGGAGAGTTCCTCAACGCTGAGGAAGGTGCGGCGATTCTTGAATGTGCCGAAAGAGAGGATTTCACATTCTCTGATGTGGATTCTCTTGGAGATATTGAAGAACGTGACTTTACCGATGAGCATCTTGATGCGGTGCTGGCGCTTCCGGCAGTCGATGTCGAGGCTGTGCGCAAGGCCGGATTCAAGGTGGTTCTCGATGCCGTCAATTCGGTAGGCGGCATCATCATGCCGAGACTTCTTGAGCGTATGGGAGTCGAGTGCGTTTGCGTGAACTGCGAACCTACAGGACAGTTTGCCCATAATCCTGAGCCGCTCCCGTCAAACCTCGTGGAACTTTCAGAGACAGTTGTGGCAAGCAAGGCTGACCTTGGAATATCTGTGGACCCTGATGTCGACCGTCTTGCACTCATCTGCGAGGACGGAAAGCCTTTCGGAGAGGAATATACGCTTGTAAGCGTTGCCGATTATCTTCTTTCACGCGTTTACAACGAGGCTCTGGAGACAGGTAAGTCAATGGAGGAGGTCGCTGCTCCATACGTCATGACCACTTCATCCAATCTTTCTTCGTCAAGAGCTCTTCGTGATGTGACGGAGCAGTATGGCGGAGAATATTTCGCGGCCGCTGTGGGAGAGGTGAATGTCACCACCAAGATGAAGGAGTGCGGTGCGCTCATCGGAGGCGAAGGAAACGGAGGCGTGATCTATCCTGCCCTTCACTACGGACGTGACGCGATGGTTGGAGTTGCACTTTTCCTTACAAACCTTGCATATAAGAAGATGAAGGTGTCTGAACTTCTTGCAACATATCCTCAGTATGTCATAGCAAAGAACAAGATCGAACTTTCTGACAGTGCCCTGATCGACAGGATCCTTGAGGAGGTGAAGAAGGTTTATGCTGCCGAGGACATCAATACCATTGACGGTGTGAAGATTTCATTCGAGACCCGCAAGGAATGGGTGCATCTGCGCCGTTCGAATACTGAACCGATCATCCGTATCTATGCAGAAGCCTCGACAAAAGAGAAGGCTGATGAACTTGCACAGCAGATCATTGACATTGCTAATAATATTATAGGATAATGTTTTCATTCCGTACAACTCCCCTTGAAGACCAGCTGGACAAGGCCTTGATTGATGGCAAGGTCGGATGTTTCTGTACCCAGAACTGCTGGGATACCGAGAAGGGACGATATATGTATGAACTCTTCAGTGAGAGAGGTAACCTTCAGACAGTCTTCTCTCCTCGTGATACCGAATTGACTCCGCTCACCAACCATATCGAGTTCAGTGAAGAGGAACTCGGCACTCTCAATGCTGTAGTCGTTGAGATACAGGATGTGGGAGCAAGGTACTTCAACTATACGAAGGATGTGTTCCGTCTTATGGATGCACTTAAGTCCATGAAGGATGACGCTCCTTCTCTATATATAGTCGACCATATAAATCCGGCCGGAAGGGTGGTTGAAGGTACCATGCCATCGGCGGCGCAGGAAGCATATGTCCCTAAAGTGGCTCATCGTCACGGACTTACACTTGGAGAACTTGCCAATCTGTACTACCATGAAATCGGAGCCAAGTTCGCCCTCCATGTGATTTCTGCATTGGCCACCGATTCGAACAAGCAGCTCATGCCGTGGACCATTGCTCCGGCTTCCGATATTCCAGGCCTGTTTACCTGCGATATGTACAGCGGTGGAGGTCTTTGGAACAACACCAACATTTCTCCTGCCATCGGTACTGCCCGCCCTTATGAGTATATCGGCGCTCCGTTCGTGAAGACCTCTTCGTTTGAGCATGTGCCTGTTTCCGAAGGTGTCAGACTTCGTCCTTGTTCGTTCACCCCTTCATGCGGAAGGTATGAGGGGAAGAAGTGCTTCGGATACCAGATCATGCTGGAACCGGGAATCGAGTATCATTCCCTTATCCATACCCTTCAATTGATGCGTTATTTCAAGGAGAGGTATTCGGAGTTCGCCCTTGACGAGGGATTTGAAGCGAAACTTTCCGATCAGGTCCTTCTTGATTATATAAATGGCGAGATTTCGGCCGAGGATATGAGGGAACATGTGAAGGTTGAGGAGCAGAAATGGATAAGAAAGGCAAAGAAGTTCACTCTGTATGATGATCTTCCGTATAGAATTAAATAAAAGTGTTGGAATTTTGAAAATAATGCCGTACATTTGCCGCGCAAATTTAGTTAACTAAACATTTATAACGTTATGAAGCAAGGAATTCATCCCGAAACCTACCGTCTTGTAGCTTTCAAGGATATGTCAAATGATGTAGTGTTCATCACTCGTTCATGTGCGAACACTAAGGAGACCATCGAGATCGAGGGCGTTGAGTACCCAGTTGTAAAGCTTGAGATTTCTAACACATCTCATCCATTCTACACAGGTAAGATGAAGCTCGTCGACACAGCAGGTCGCGTTGACAAATTCTACCAGAGATACGCAAAGAAGAAGTAATTCTTCCAAGACATATGGTACAGATCGGCTCGCAGGATACTGCGGGCCGATTTTTTTTCATATATTTGCGTGACTGACCAATAATTGATGACATCATGAAAAACCTGACGATTGCTTTGGCTGCTGCATTCCTGTCTTCATTGACGATGTCTGCGCAGGATAAGCCTTTTATGGAGGACCTCTCGTACTATGTGGAGAACCTCTCCGTGTATGAACTTAATCAGGAGGAAGGAAGGGCCTTCCATATTCCTGAAACAAGTGTCTCGCTGAACGGAAAATGGAAATTCTATTATAGCGACAATCCGAGCGGAATCCCTCAGGATTTCTTCCGTACAGGTTTCAATGACCGCAAATGGACAGATATGGAAGTTCCTTCCAATTGGGAAATGCATGGTTTCGGACAGGCATTGTTCCGCAATGTGTCTGCACCATTCCCGAATAACAGGATGCCTTCCGCAGACCAGTATGAGAGACGCAGGAGACCGAATGCCGGTCCTGCTCCTACGCCTCCTCCTTTCAGTGTTACCGTGCCTGAAGTGCCGATG
>JAEIGA010005276.1_pt1 | contig 19807 bp, 18 predicted proteins | sample 9270691 | NCBI WGS metagenome assembly JAEIGA01 (sample SAMN17057246, study PRJNA624740) | gut metagenome | biome: biome; isolation source: fecal sample | host: Bos grunniens | place: China: Xizang | collected 2019 | reverse complement strand
GCAACGAAGGGACGAGCGGGATCAGCGAGAGCCTTACCCATAACGTCGATCTCCTTCTGAATGAGGTAACCGCAAACTGCGGGAAGATATGCGGCAACTCCTGCGGTAGAAGCGTGTGCTCTGTGTGCAGAGCCGAAAGCATCGTTTACGTAGATCTCTGCGAAATCAGCAAGCTCCTTAGCGAAGTCTGCGCCGTTCTTGGTCTCTCTTGCGTCAAAGCGAACATTCTCTATAAGAACTGCCTCGCCCTCCTTGAGAGCCGCTACCTTTGCCTTTGCGTCGGGACCGATTATATCCTCAGCGAAGGTAACCTTATCGCCGAGAAGCTCGTTAAGTCTGTCTGCAACGGGCTTAAGTGTAAACTTCTTCTTGTCGCCAAGAGCCTTCTCGAGAAGCTCTGCCTTTGCGGCTGCCTGCTCCTCTGCGGGAAGAGCCTCAACCTTTGCCTTTTCCTTCTTGGTCAGACCGAAGCCTTCGGTAAAGATAGCATGGGGCTTGCCCATGTGAGAGCAAAGAACGACCTTTGCGCCCTTACCGAGCAGGTACTTGATAGTGGGAAGAGCCTCTACTATTCTCTTATCGGATGTGATAACGCCATCCTTAAGAGGTACATTGAAATCGCAACGAACAAGAACTCTCTTTCCGGCTACGTCAATGTCTTCAACTGATCTTTTGTTGTAAGTCATTTTGGTATATCCACCTTTCAATTTATTTTCCATCCTATAATATACCACAAAATTCCACGGATATCAAGTACAATTTGGAAAAAAATTTACTTTTTTGTTAAATTTATGTCAGATGCTGTCTTTTACAGCCTTATCGCATCTCATTTTGTAAAAATGCAACTATTTTTTTCTCTTCTCTGGACACCTTTACCTGAGATAGTCCAAGTATTTCCGCCACCTGCTGCTGTGTCTTGTTTCTGAAATATCTGAGCAAAAGTATTTTCTGCCATTGCTCCGACATTTTACCTATTGCTTCACGCAGAGCCATTCTGTCAAAAAAACGTTGGTTTTCATAAATACTGTCGGTATCGGCAAGCATATCCTCCAGCACCGCCCCTTCCTCTTCTCCGTATACGAAATCCGAAAGCGAGCTTGGAGGAGCCATTGCGTCAAGCGCCATAGCGGCTTCCTCGGCAGACACTCCCACCGCCTGTGCCAATTCCTTTACGTGAGGCTCTCTGCCCTCCTTATTGATGATATCGTTCCTCGCTCTTATCAGCTCGACGCCAAGCTTTTTATAATATCTTCCCACCTTTATGGGTCCGTCGTCGCGGAGCGCTCTGCGTATCTCACCGAATATCATAGGCACTGCGTAGGTAGAAAAGCAGGTGCCCCGCTCAAGGTCGAAGCTCCGTATAGCCTTCAAAAGACCTATCGTACCAATCTGCATCAGATCCTCGAATTCCATACCCCGCTCGCGAAATCTGAGCGCTATGCTACGTACCAATCCGTAATTGTTCTCTATAAGTAGCTCGCTGGCCTTCATTGCCTGCTGCTCGTTATCTCCCTGCGCTATCTCTATAAGCTCTCTGTTTTGCCCGTAGTCGCGCTTTTCCGCTCCACAGGTCTCTATTCCCTCGCCTTCAGATATTTGAACAGCGTCACAGTAGTTCCCTTTTTGCATCCCGAAAATACCCTCACCTTATCACAAAAGCTCTCCATAACCGTAAAGCCCATTCCGCTCCTCTCGTTGGCGGCATCGGTAGTATAAAGAGGCTGACGCGCCTCCTCCACGTTTTCTATACCGCAGCCCTTATCCTTTATTTCTATACGGACAAGATTCCCCTCGCACAGACGGACGGTTATGTATATGATGCCGATGGTATCCCGATAGGCGTGAACTATACAGTTTGTGACAGCCTCGGACACGGCGCATTTTATATCGGCTATGTCACTTGCAGACGGGTCAAGCTGTGAGCAAAACGCCGCTACCGCGGCTCTTGCCGCACCCTCGTTCACAGACAGTGAGGGCAGTCTTAATTTCATTTCATTCAGCACCCGTGCCGAAAAACGGTTTTTAGTTCCTTTGGTCTTCATCTTCGCTCTCCTTTTCACTTGTGTATTCTATCCCCACTATCCGTTCAAGCCCCGCAAGCTTAAATATCCTTACAAGTCTTTCATTTGGGTCGCGCAATACCAGCTCTCCGCCTATTGCCTGCATTTTTGAGTATCGCCCCATAATAAGTCCCAATCCCGAGCTGTCCATAAAATCTATCATAGACAGCTCAATGACCGCTCTCGCAGGACGCATTTCCATTATGCGTCCGTCTATTTCGTTCCGTACTCTGACTGCGCTGTGATGGTCTATCTCTCCAGACAGACTTATGATAAGCTCGTCTCCCTTCTCGCTCATTTGGAGCAAACAATTCTTTTTTAACATCTCAGACCTCCGTTCTTTGTCTTTATTTCATATTTTAGCACACAGTATCCGCATATTTTGTCAAATGATGTCCATACAAAAAAATAGTAAAATGCAGATGCATTTCCCATAAAATGTAATTTTTTTGCGTTTTTCCTAAAATTTTTTTAAGTTTTTCAGAAAAATTTAAAAAATTCTCTTGCATTTCGCAATTATTATGATACAATGTATGTGTAACAAAAATATATGGAGGTATTTTTATCATGGCTTACAAAATTTCCGATGAGTGCATCGCTTGCGGCGCTTGTACAGAGGCTTGCCCTGTAAACGCTATTGCTGAGGGTGACGGCAAGTACGAGATCAACGCTGACGAGTGCATCGAGTGCGGTGCGTGCGCAGAGGCTTGCCCTGTTGACGCTCCTGCTGCTGAATAATTTTTAATTATCGGTACATAGACGGGGTTGTTGCATTCTTTGCAGCAACCTTTCGTTTTTATGTAATACGGAGGTAAGATTAATGGATATGGCTCTTGCTCAGGATGAGCGTTTGGACGACGTAAATGAGAATATAAGAATAATACAAAAAAAGGACGGTCTTACGTTTGGTACCGATGCCTTTTTGTTAGCGTCCTTTATAAAGCCTCAGCCCAAAGCCATAGCCGCGGAGCTTGGAGCAGGTACGGGAATAATCTCACTTCTCCTGATGGCAAGAAACAGGCTCTCAAGGATAAGTGCCTATGAGATACAAAAGGATTTTGCCGATATAGCCACCCGAAACGTAACACTTAACGGGATGGACGGAAAAATAAAAGTTCTGTGCAAGGACGTTAAGCAAGCGGTTGCTTCGGATACAGACAGAGAGGCTGACGTGGTATTTTCAAATCCTCCCTATATGAAGACCGACAGCGGAAAACGAAACGAAAACGACTACAAATATATCGCAAGACACGAGGTCTGCGGAAGCATTGACGACTTTTGCTCCGCCGCCTTCCGTTTGCTTAAGCACGGAGGTAAATTTTACGCTGTATGGCGTCCCGACCGTCTTACCGACATAATAACCGCTATGCGAAAAAACCGTCTTGAGCCAAAAATAATGACCTTTGTACACGCGGACAGCGAAAGCATTCCCTCCATAGTGCTTATTTCCGCCACAAAGGGAGGAGCGTCGGGAATCAAGATCACTCCCCCTCTGTTTCTGTACGACGGCAAGGACAGAGAAAAAATGAGCGCGAAGGCGCAAAAAATTTACGACACTATGTCTTTTGAATTTTGAATAAGGAAGCTTATGGAAAATATAAAAAGAGTCCTCAGCTACGTAAGGCGAGGAGTTGACGATTACAATATGATAGAGGACGGCGACAGAATTGCCGTTGGCGTATCTGCGGGAAAGGACTCACTTACCCTTCTCTGCGCTATGGCTGACCTCAGACGCTTTTATCCTAAAAAATTTGACCTCTGCGCCATCACCGTAGACATGGGCTTTGAGGATGCTGACTTCTCCCCCATAAAATCACTGTGCGACGAGCTGGGAGTGGAATATCACATAGTTCCAACCCAGATATCAAAGGTCATATTTGACGTGAGAAAAGAGAAAAATCCCTGCTCTCTCTGTGCAAAGATGCGGCGGGGCGCGCTTTACGGCTACGCTAAGGATATAGGCTTTAACAAGGTAGCTCTCGGTCATCATTTTGACGACGTGGTCGAGACCTTTATGCTAAATCTTTTCTATGAGGGAAGACTGGGCTGCTTCCAGCCCGTAACCTATCTTTCCAACACAGGCGTTACTCTTATCAGACCTATGCTGTATATGCCCGAAAAGGATGTCCGTTATTTTGCGTCAAAAGCCGACCTTCCCGTGGTAAAATCCCCCTGCCCCGCGGACGGTAATACCGAGCGCGAGGAAATGAAAAAGCTCCTTGCCTCCTTGGAGCGTGAAAACAAGGGTCTTAGATACCGTATATTCGGCGCAATACAACGTGGAGAGATAGACGGATTTCGCGAAATAGGCAAAATGCAGGGCATTAAAAATTATACCGATGATTGATTTACCGTATTGACAAAAAAGTGCAGCTAATGTATAATTTATACATCAAATAAATAAGGAGTAACCACATATGAAAGACGTTATCGTTCTCAAAAAAGGTCCTTGGGTGGCAGGCGTTTGCCCCAGACTTGGCGGAAACCTTGTGTACCTTCTTTACAATTCAAAAAATGTTCTGCGTCCCTTGGTTGACGAGAGTCAGATAGACACAAACCCCTACCTTCAGGGCTCGCCTATACTTCTTCCCGCTAACAGAACATACGAGGGAAAATTCACCTTTGAGGGAGTAGAATATACCCTTCCTCTCAACGAGCCGAGAACTAATTCCCACCTGCACGGGCTGGTTCTCTTCCAGTCGTTTTTCGTAGTAGACCAAACCGATACGTCCATCACTATGAAATTCGTAAATAAGAACGGTGCCGTTTATCCCTTTGACTTTGAAATGACGGTTACATACTCGGTAGACGATAACGGACTTTCTCAGGAGTTTGACATAAAGAACATAGGCGATAAGAATATGCCCTACACCTTCTGTCTGCACACTACCTTTGCTATTCCCTACGGTCAGTTCACCTTCCCCGTCAAGGAGCGTCAGGAAGCTATCAACGATATCCCCACGGGCAGATATATAGAACTTACCGACGTTGAGAAAAAATTCGTTACCGGTTCTCCCGCAAGAGACGTGGCTATGTGCGGATATTACTCTGCCGCAGGGCACACGGTAACCGTGGACGATTTCGTATACACCGTATCCGAGAACTTTGACCACTGGATAACCTGGAACGCATGGGGCAAGGATGACTACGTTTGCCTTGAGCCTCAGGCGGGCAAGGTAAACGGTCTTAATATTCCCGACGGACATCTTGTGCTCACCCCCGGACAGAGCCACGTATATACCACAAAATATTCACACGCCTAAAAACGCAAAAAAATAACATTATTCTATTGACAAAACAGTTGCTTTATGCTATACTGAATTAGTAAATTTCAAGTCATACGGAGGTCTTTATCATGAGCAGAATTAAGACAATTGAAACTAAGGATATCGCAAGCACCGTTAAGAACGGCGGCTGTGGCGAGTGCCAGACATCTTGCCAGTCCGCTTGCAAAACTTCTTGCGGCGTTGCAAATCAGCAGTGCGAAAACAAGGAAAACAACTGATTTTCCCGCAACTCAATAAAACGCTGTCTATAACGGACAGCGTTTTGATTTTAAGGATATACAAAAGGATTAAATTATGGTACATCAATACAAACTTAACGGATACAATATAGTTCTCGATACGGCAAGCGGCTCGGTACACACCGTGGACGATGTGGCTTACGACATAATTGAAATGTATGAGAGCAGCTCTGACAATGAAATAGTAGCGGCTGTTCTGAAAAAATACAGCGCTGTTCCCGAGGTTACCAAAGAAGAGATACTTGAATGTATCGACGATATAACCGCTCTTAAGGAAGCGGGAAAGCTTTTCTCAAAGGACGAATACGAGGAGCTGGCGTGTAACTATAAGAACAACAGCAAGGTCATAAAGGCTCTGTGCCTCCACGTAGCGCACACCTGTAACCTGAACTGCTCCTACTGCTTTGCAAGTCAGGGCAAATATCAAGGCGACCGCGCGCTTATGAGCTTTGAGGTAGGAAAGCGCGCCTTCGATTTCCTTGTTGAAAATTCGGGAAGCCGCAGAAACCTTGAGGTAGACTTCTTTGGCGGTGAGCCTCTTATGAACTGGGAGGTTGTAAAGCAGCTTGTGGCATACGCAAGGAGCATTGAAAAGGAACACAACAAGAATTTCCGCTTTACTCTCACTACCAACGGAATGTTGATAGACGATGAGGTAATAGATTTTCTCAACAAGGAGATGAGCAACGTAGTGCTCAGCCTTGACGGCAGACCCGAGGTAAACGACCACTTCCGCCGCGATTACGCGGGCAACGGAAGCTATGACAAAATAGTTCCGAAATTCAAGCGTCTGGTGGAAGAACGCGGCGGCAAGGATTATTACCTACGCGGAACCTTCACTCACAACAACGTTGACTTTACCAATGACATCCTACATATGGCTGACCTCGGCTTCAAGGAGTTGAGTATGGAGCCCGTTGTCTGCCCTCCCGACGACCCTTATGCTCTCACAGACGAGGACCTTCCCAAGCTCTTTGAGCAGTATGAGATACTTGCCAAGGAAATGATAAAGCGCAAAAAGGAAGGCAGAGGCTTTACCTTCTATCACTATATGCTTGACCTTAAGCACGGTCCTTGTATTTACAAGAGAATAACAGGCTGCGGATCGGGCACGGAATATATGGCTGTTACCCCTTGGGGTGAGCTCTTCCCCTGCCATCAGTTCGTAGGCGACCCTAAATACAGTCTTGGAAATATTTACGACGGCGTCACCAACACAGAGATTCAGGACGGCTTCCGCTCCTGCAACGCATACGCCCGTGAGGAATGTAAGGATTGCTGGGCAAGATTATATTGCTCTGGCGGCTGTGCCGCTAACTCGTATCACGCAACGGGCAGCATAAACGGCGTTTATAAATACGGCTGCGAGCTTTTCAAGAAGCGCATAGAGTGCGCCGTTATGATACAGGTTGCCGAGTCGGAGGAATGATATGACCACTCCCATCGCGGATTTTGTAAAAAAATACGCAAACACCGATACCTCTCGCTTTCATATGCCCGGACACAAGGGAAAAAGCTTTCTGGGCTGTGAGGCGCTGGATATCACCGAGATAAGCGGTGCCGACGTTCTCGGCTCAGCCTCGGGAATAATTGCCCAAAGCGAAGCAAACGCTACCGCCCTTTTCGGTAGCGGACACAGCTTCTATTCCACGGAGGGTTCGAGCCTTGCTATCAAGGCTATGCTTACGCTGATAAAGAAAAAATCCCCTGCGGGACAGCGTGTGAGGATACTTGCCGCCAGAAATGCGCACAAGGCTTTGATTTACGCCTGCGCTCTGCTGGATATTGACGTGGATTGGCTCTATCCCAAGGAGTTCACCCACCTTTGCGCTTGCATTATAAGCGCGGACGAGCTTGATGCCACGCTTTCAGGTGGAGATACTCTTCCCTCTGCTGTCTATGTCACCTCGCCCGACTATCTGGGAAATGTCGCCGATATCAGAGGACTCGCCGAGGTCTGTCACAAACACGGTCTGCCTCTGCTGGTAGATAACGCCCACGGTGCGTATCTCGCCTTTAAGGAGCCCTCGGAGCATCCGCTGGCGCTCGGCGCGGATATGTGCTGTGACTCGGCGCACAAGACGCTTCCCGTCCTTACGGGAGGAGCGTATCTTCATATATCAAAGGAGTATCGGCATTTTTCGGTTGAGGAAATACGCAATACTCTATCGGTCTTTGCGTCCACAAGTCCGTCATATCTCACCCTGCAATCGCTTGATATGTGCAACGCGTATATCGCAAACGGATATGGCGCGCGTCTTGCGGAATTTATAAAAAAATTGAGGAGCTTGAAGAAAAAGCTTGCGTTATTAGGATTTCCGTGCAATGATACCGAAGACCTTAAAATAGTTTTCTCAAAAATCAAGTGCGGATATTCGGGAACCGAGCTTGCCAAGCATCTGTCCGACTTCGGTATAGAAATAGAATTCGCGGACCCGGATTACGCGGTGTTAATGGTAACTCCCGAAAACTCGGACAGCGACCTTGCGCGTATATACGATGCCTTTTGTGTGCTCAAGCCGAGAGCGGCATACAATAATGCCACACCTACTCTGCCCGCCCTCCCCCGTCGCAGAATGTCCATACGGGAGGCAATATTCTCCAACAGCGAGATAATAGAGGCAAAGGATTCGGAAGGAAGAATCTGCTCCGCGCCCACCGTATCCTGCCCCCCCGCAGTTCCTATCGTAGTAAGCGGAGAGGTCATAAACAGCAACGCAATAGAGCTGATGCGATATTACGAAATAGAAAAAATAGATGTTATAAAGTAAAAAGTTCCCTGAAATTCAGGGAACTTTTTTATATCAAAATCAGAACAGACCTTCAAAGAAATCGTCGTTCGCAGGCTTTGCGGGAGCTTCTGCCTTGACCTCTTCTGTCTTTTCCTCTGCCTTGGGCTCTTCTACCTCTTCTTCGGCATCAAAATCAGCAGCGATGATAGTAATTCTCATTTCATCCTCAAGCTCGGGGTCAAAGGCAACACCCCAGATAACGCTTGCGTCGGAATTACACTCGTTAGCTATCATAGTAGACGCGAGGTCAACGTCCTCAAGTCCTACGTCGGCAGAGGCGGAAATGCTTATAATAACGCCCTTCGCTCCCTTTATAGAGGTTTCAAGCAAGGGACTGGATATAGCCATCATAGCCGCTTCCTGCGCCTTATCCTTACCCGTAGCCTTACCCATACCCATATATGCAACACCCGAGTTGGCGAGAACCGAGGTGACGTCCGCAAAGTCTATATTGATAAATCCGGGAACGTTTATAAGGTCGGAAATACTCTGAACACCCCTGCGAAGAACCTCGTCAGCCTCGGAAAAAGCAGTAGCGAGAGTAATTCTCGAGTCAGCAACCAGCTTAAGTCTTTCGTTGGGAATAACTACGAGAGAGTCAACGTACTGGCTTATTTCTTTTATTCCCTCCTGCGCCTGAAGCATTCTCTTCTTGCCTTCAAAGCCAAAGGGAGTGGTAACTACACCTACAGTAAGTATATCCATCTCTCTTGCCGCCTTAGCAACGATAGGAGTAGCTCCCGTACCTGTTCCGCCGCCCATACCCGCGGTAACGAATACCATATCAGCGCCCGAAAGCACCTTCTTTATATCGTTGTACGCCTCGTCTGCAGCTCTCTTTCCTATCTCGGGATTAGAGCCCGCACCAAAACCGTTGGTGACCTTTTCACCTATGGCAAGCTGGTTTGCCGCAACGGATTTTTTCAGTGCTTGCTTGTCGGTATTTATAGCGATAAACTCAACGCCCTTTACATCGGACGCTATCATTCGGTTAACGGCGTTGTTTCCGCCGCCGCCGACACCGACGACCTTTATATTTACTCCATATTCGTTATTATCAAACTGCTCAAATCCCATTTTTCGTTTCCTCCGTTTTTATAAATATCCTTCTCTTATATGATAATATATTTTGATGAATTTTGCAATAGTTTTAGAAAAATTTATATACTTTTTTTGCCAAAAATAACGCTACGGCAAAACTTACTGTCTGCCGTAGCGTTTATTTGTTACACCTTGAAATTCAATTAAAACAGATCTCCAAGAAGATCGTCGAGATCGAGGGCATCGGAGTTCTTTTTAGGGGCTATCTTTATGGGAGCAGCCTCCTCTGCGGGCTCTGCCTTAGGAGCGGCAGCAGCCTTAGCGGGCTCTGCAGCAGGCTTTGCCTCGGTCTTAACGGCAGGAGCGTCATTAGTCTCCTTTGTAAAGCCCGTAGCTATAATGGTTATTCTCATCTCATCCTCGAGATTTTCGTCAAATCCAACACCGAATATAATGTTAGCGTCGGGGTTGCACTCATTGGTAACCATATTAGCTGCAAGGTCAACGTCCTCAAGTCCTACGTCGGGAGATACCGAGAAGCTTATAATAACACCCGTTGCGCCCTTGATAGAGGTCTCAAGCAAGGGGCTGGCGATAGCCATGCTTGCAGCCTCCTGAGCCTTGTCCTTACCCGTAGCGCTTCCTATACCCATGTGAGCAAGACCCGAATGAGCCATTACAGAGGTAACGTCCGCAAAGTCAAGATTAATAAACTGCTCTACGTTGATAAGCTCGGAAATGCTCTGTACACCCTTGCGGAGTATATCGTCAGCCTCAGAGAATGCGTTAAAGAGCGTGATTCTGCTATCTGTAACCAGCTTTAATCTCTCGTTGGGGATAACCACAAGTGAATCAACGTACTGGCTGAACTCCTCTATTCCCTCGAGAGCCTGATCCATTCTTCTCTTACCCTCGAAAGCGAAGGGCTTAGTTACTATACCTACTGTAAGTATATCCATGTCGTGGGCTATCTTAGCCACTACGGGAGCAGCGCCTGTTCCCGTTCCGCCGCCCATACCCGCGGTAACGAACACCATATCCGCACCTGCAAGGGCAGCCTTTATATCCTCAAGAGATTCCTCAGCCGATCTTGCTCCGATAGAGGGGTTAGCTCCTGCGCCAAATCCCTTGGTTATCTTCTCGCCGATTGCCACCTGATTGGGGGCGAGAGAATTTTTAAGAGCTTGTCTGTCGGTATTGATAGAAACAAACTCAACGCCTTTTACGTTGGAAGCTATCATACGGTTAACAGCGTTATTTCCGCCGCCGCCTACTCCCACTACCTTTATACATACGCCGCTCTGGCAGCTATCATCGTGTTCAAAAGTCATTTTTACATCCTCCGCACATAATTATATATAATATAATAATATATTATTTATATTTTTGCAATAGTTTTTTTGAAAATTTAATTATTTTTTACATTTATCCTTGATTTTCACAGAGTTTTATTCGTTTTCCTCTGCCGAGTCGGCATCTTCCTTTGTACCGTCGGGAAAATATCCTCGGAAATCCACGTTGGACGGGGAGACAACGTATATCTCTCCCCCCACATATCCGTCCTTCTGTGCGTCGGCTATGGTTACGAGAATCATATTGATTTTCTTATCCGCATCGTCCATATCTCCAAAATCAACGGTGTACGTACCGTCAATGACCATCTTTATCTCAAAGCGGTTTGAAAGGTCGAGATATGTAAGTCTGTCCTTTATATCATTCGTCCTTATAGTGTCTATTATTTTCACTGTTTCACTGCGTAAGCGCTCATCATCCTTGCCGAATTCTGGCACCTCTCCTATTCCCGCAACTGCACTTTGCAGCTGTGGCAGCACAAGCTTTGTAAGCCCTCTGTCCTTAAGCATCTGCTCGTCAAAGGTCTCCATCAGTACCTTCAGGTCATAATCCAGTGCGTAAAAATCCTCACCCACCTGAAGATACCAGCCAGAACCTCGCTCCTGAATAACAAAGCATACGGTATTGGGAAACTTACGCTTTATTTTTACGCTCTCTATATATGGACATTTCTCAAGAATTTTTTTCTCAACCTTGCTCTTATTTATTCCGTAAAGTCTGTCCCCTGTTCTTATACCCGCCGCGTTTACTATCTCGTTGAGGTCGTATTTCGTATCTCCCTCTATCTCAAACTCTTTAACGGGAAACAGCAATAAAAGAAGCCGAAATACACACAGAGCAACGATTACGCACAAAAGGATAAGCACTATACGTCTTACTCTCTTATTAGCTATAAGCTGATCTGCTCTGTGTTTTATCCCGAGTTTCTTCATCTTCTTTTCCTTACCCTTAGTTTCATCTACGCTCTATTAATTATAATTATATATCATTCACAAGAATTTGTCAATAAAAAAGAGGTTGCGGCGCAACCTCTTTTTTCATTCTCCCTTGGGGATTATTTTTTTATAACTGTCGAGCAATCCGCATATAGCCTCGTATATGCTCTTTTCCACATCGGGCTTTGCAAATTTTTTAATATTTTCACTCATTCGCCGACGCAGCTCCGAATCCACATAGAGTCTTTCCATTGCCTCGCATACCATACATTTTCCGTCAACATTCAACTCATCCTCGCATATGACCATCGCCGCATCCGCATCGGCAAGCGCCTTGGCATTCTTGTACTGGTGGTCATCAACCACATTTGGTGACGGAATTATTATAGAGGGCTTTCCCATTTTAGCTATTTCTGTAAGTGTCATAGCTCCCGCACGGCATATCACGGCATCCGCCGCCGCCATATAGGTAGGCAGCTCTCCCGTATATTCCATAAGTACAAATCTCGGGTCACGCTCCAAGCCATATGCGGTAAAATAGCTTCGCGCGCTTTCAAAATTCTTTTTTCCTCCGATATGGAAGCACATTATGTCATTATGCTTAGATGCAAAATTCCCCATCATTTCAGCCGCCGCGCGGTTTACACGCTCAGCTCCCATGCTTCCCCCAAAGGAAAGAACAACAAATTTTACGTCATCACCTATACCAAGCTTTTTTCTTGCCTGCTCACGGGTCAACGTACTGCACGCTGAGCGGAGGGGATTGCCCACATTTACGACCTTTGCCTCGGGTGAAAGCAGCTCCTTGGTGGACTCAAAATTAGTCATTATGATATCTACGTTGTTCTGCAATCTACGCACCGCCATACCCGGAAGAGCGTTCGATTCGTGAAGCATTGTAGGTATTCCCATATCAGCCGCAGCTTTAAGCGCGGGCCAGCAAGCATATCCGCCTGTGCCTATAACTATATCGGGCTCAAAATCCTTTATTATCTTTCTCGCCTTTATAGGTGAGGTCATGGCAAGATAGAGTGCCTTTGCGTTTGAAAGCGAAAAGGAACGGCGTATCCCCTGAACGTTAACGTGATAAAGCTTATATCCCGCCTGAGGTATAAGCGAATTTTCTATTCCGTATTCTGTTCCCACAAAGGCTATTTCCGAGCCGGGAAGGTTACTTTTTATTATATCAGCCATGGCAAGCGCGGGGCTGATATGCCCTCCCGTGCCTCCGCCGCTAAATAATACTCTCATTATGTCTCCTATCCTCTAAATAGTTATTTTTTCTGTGTTGAAAATCTTGATATGGAAAGGATTATGCCTACCTCAAATATCTGGAGCATGAGCGATGAGCCTCCCGAGCTGAAGAATGGCAGCGATATTCCCGTATTGGGCATTGAATTTGTTACCACCGCTATATTCATCAGCACCTGCAAGGCTATCTTAAGAGTAAGCCCCCACACTACAAGGGCGCAAAACTTATCGGGAGCGTTTCTGCCTATCTTTATACCTCTCCACACCAATAGTCCGAAAAGGAACACCAGCACAAACGCGCCTACAAAGCCCAGCTCCTCACATATGATGGTAAATATAAAGTCGTTCTGAGGCTGAGAAACGTATCCGAATTTCTGTCGGCTGCTTCCAAGTCCAAGTCCAAAAAATCCGCCCGAGCCAATTGCGTAAAGTCCCTGAAGCGTCTGCCACGCCTCTCCAAGTGGGTCAACGCTATCAATATTCAGCCATATCTGTACTCGCTCCATAGAGTATCCGAAGAAGGAAATAAACAGTATTCCCACGACCCCGATGATACCTACGAATATGGCAAGCCACTTTATTCGAGTTCCCGCCAGAAACATTACCATCACTCCGATAAGACCGACGATTATGGTTCCCGAAAGGTGAGGCTGAAGGATTATCAGGGCGCAGAGTATTCCTATTATTATCATAGGCACGAAAAAGCCGTGCTTAAAATTACCGCCGAATTTATGGGTAGAATTTATCTGCTTTTCATATTTCGACATATACAGAGCAAGCACCATTACCACAGCCATTTTCGCTATCTCCGAGGGCTGAATGGTTATTGGTCCTACCTCTATCCATCTTTGCGCTCCTCCTCCCGTATCGCCTATAAATATAACCAATATCAGCAGAAGAATAGCCGCTATGTACGAGCCCACCCCGAATAATCTCCAGAACCAAGGTCTGGCAAGTGCCACGAATACTGCCGTAACGGCTACCGATGCTACGGTAAAGATTATGTATCTCCACAAAAAGTAGGTGGCGCTGTCGTAATTTTTCTCAGCATATACCGCACTGGCACTGTAAGACATTACCGCTCCAAAGCAGATAAGCAGCATAGTCCACAAAAGAAACCACATATCAACGCTTCCCTTATTAAGCGGCTTTGTCTCATCATCAGGCTCTGCCGGTGTAAGCTTTTCTGTAAATATGACGTCATTTATCGCCATATCTTCCTCTCTTTTTTCGAGAGCGCTCTTTATTCTTATCTTAAGAGATTTCTTTTCCTTAACGTCAAAAGCAGGCAGATTTTGATCTTGTTTTTCGTTTTTATCTTCCAAAATCAACACCTCCCTGCCTAAATTATTTTATTTTTATGAGATTATATACCAAACCACGCAAGCGCGCACAATGCCGCTGTAACAAGCGAAAATACAATAACTACCTTTACCTCCGACCAGCCGCACGCCTCAAAATGATGATGAACGGGGGCACATTTAAAGATACGCTTATGCGTCATCTTATAAAATCCTACCTGCAATATGACCGATACAGCCTCAAATACGTAAACTCCGCCCGCGATTATTATTATCATAGGCTCGTTTATCATAAACGCCGCACCAGTTACCGCTCCTCCCAAGAAGAGCGAGCCCGTATCTCCCATAAATACCTTTGCGGGATGATGGTTGAATATTAAAAAGCCCAGCATTGCTCCCACAAGAACTGCGGATATCATTGCCAATGAGGAATCAAGATAAGAAAACGCCAAGATTGAGAAGAATACAGCCACCACCAAGGTAATCGTTGACGCAAGTCCGTCAAGCCCGTCGGTAAGATTTACGCTGTTAACTACACCGACTATAAGGATTACAGCAAAGATATAGTAGACTACACCAAGCTCTACGTTTATAGTCGTAAATGGGATATGAAGTGACGTATCTATATACCCGAGAACCTTAAGCAAAACTACGTAAGCTATTGCCGCAAGCACCTGAAGTGAAAACTTCTGCCCTGCCTTCAGCCCCTCGTTCTCCTTCTTCACAAGCTTTTTGTAGTCGTCAAAAAAGCCTATCATACCATTCATCACGGCAAGTGCCATAGTAAGCGCCATAGGGATAAGCTCGTTCTGCTTAGCGCTTATAGCATACCATATACTGATACCTGTAAGCGCCATAGCTATTGCCAGAATAAAGGCTATTCCTCCCATAGTGGGAGTTCCCGCCTTGCTCATATGTGATTGAGGCCCTTCTTTGCGTATGGGCTGACCTGCTTTTTTTGCTACTAAAATAGGAATAATACAACGGGAGAGTATCACCGTAAGTAAAAACGACGATACCCCCGCTATGACAAATTCTGTCAACATTTCATTAAACATTTACTTTTATACCGCCTTACTTCAAGCCCAAAAGTCTGTCTTGATTTTCCTCTAAATATCTGAGGACTCTCTCAGCGGCTGCACCGCGGCTCGCTTTAACAAGAAGCGTATCACCGGGACGGAGAGCGTGTAGAAGCATCTCACCGCTTATTTCGGGACATCTTACGTTACAGTTTCTGTAAATATTCTCGCAGGACATTCCCCCAAGAACTGCTCCGTTAGCTATCATATCGGCAAGTTGACCAAAGGTAAAGAGTGCCGCTCCCCCGCGTCTGGCAAATTCCATTCCAACTTCCTCGTGGAAAGCACCCTCGTTTGCGCCAAGCTCATACATATCTCCAAGAAGCGCAGTCATTCTTCCGCACTGCTTCTGTCTTACTATCTCGTCAAGAACACGGATAGCCGCCTTCATAGACTCGGGGCTTGCGTTATAGCAGTCCTCTATAACAGTAATATCACCGATATCATAGATATTCTGGCGCATTCCCACCGCCTTGAAGCAAGCAAGACCGTGGCATATAGCATCATCGGAAAGCCCCATATTTACGCCTACCGCATAAGCAAAGAGTGCAGCGTAAACGTTATGGTTACCCATAGCGGGAATGGTTACGTTTTCTATAAGCTTTCCATCATAGCAAATATCAAATACAGTTCTGCCCATAGAATAGCGCACGTTCTGCGCCTTGAAATGGCAGTCCTCTGCAAAGCCAACGTATCTGAAATTCTTTCCGTCAAGCTCCTCTCGGTTGCGCAAAAGCGGCTCGTCGCCGTTAAGAAGCACGATTCCGCCCGCCTTAAGTCCCTTTACTATCTCAAGCTTAGCGCGGCTTATATTTTCTCTGCTTCCCAGATATTCCATATGGGAAGAGCCAATATTCGTTATTATAGCTATGTCGGGCTCGGCTATTCTGGAAAGATACTCTATCTCTCCCAGATTGCTCATACCCATTTCAAGAACAGATACCTCGGTATCGTTTCTCATAGTAAGCAATGAAAGAGGCATACCGATAGTGCTGTTATAGTTACCCTCTGTCTTATGCAAACGGAGATTTTCGGAAAGCACTGCCGCTACAAATTCCTTTGTTGTGGTCTTTCCCACACTGCCCGTAATTGCTACCTTTTTATTGTTAATTCTGCGGTCGTATGCCTTTGCAAGCTCTCCCACAGCCTTAAGAGTATCGTTAACCACAAGGGCTACGTATTTTCTATCGTTCAACGCTTCGGGAATACGCTCGCAAAGAACGCACTCGCTTCCGAGAGAAAGAGCCGCATGTATATAGTCGTGTCCGTCAACGCGGGCTCCGCCCAAGGCTACAAAGAGTGAATCTCTCTCTGTTTCGCGCGAGTCGGTACAAACAGATCTGAACGGTACGTCACGATTGGTCTCTCCACCCGCATAGCAAAGCATACCGCCGCAAATATTAGCAAGCTCGGACATTGTCAAAGCGTTACAGCCAACGTTAACCTTCATCTCTTTCCTTCCTTTCCCTTTCGTTAAATCTCATTTATCGTAAAGCTTACTTAAAGCTTCTCTTGCTATCTCTCTTTCGTCAAAGGGATGCTTTCCCGCTCCGTCTATCTGGTAGGTCTCATGTCCCTTCCCCGCAAGCAGCAGGATATCCCCTCGCCTCGCGTATGTACATACAGCGTACTCTATGGCACTTCTGCGGTCCTCAATAACAGCATAAGGCTTTTCCTTGTCTATTCCCTTAAGTATGTCGGATATTATTTCCTCGGGCTTCTCGCCTCTGGGATTATCCGAGGTCACTATGGTAAAGTCAGCCAAGCGTGAGGCTATCTGCCCCATCATACTTCTCTTTTCCTTTTCGCGCTCTCCTCCGCAGCCGAACAGAAGAATAACTCTTGCCTTATCGTCCTTAAATGCTCTGACGCTTCTGAGCAGCTTTTCGAGCGCGTCGGGAGTATGCGCGTAATCTATAAAAATATCAAAATTCTGTTTTTCGTGCCCTCTAAAGGGCTCCATTCTACCCGATATGCCCTTCATAGCGGCGAATGCCCTGCGTATCCTATCTATGGGTATGCCGTGCATAAGCGCTACCGCCGCCGCCTGTAAGGAGTTCATTATCTGAAATTCTCCCGCGAGGGGCAAAAATACCCTATGCAGACCGCTCGCGGTTTTCAGCGCGTATTCGCTTCCCAATGAGCCTATGGGTCTTGGCATAAGAGCGCAAAAGTCCCCCTCCTCAAGAGAACAGCTTTTTTTATCCGCACGGCTATCCTCTAAAGAGCGAAAAAGCCGCCCTCCCGCCGCGTCATCAATATTTATGACCGCCCGACGGCATTGAGAAAACAATATTTCCTTAGCCTTATAATAGCTCTCCATATCTCCGTGAAAATCAAGATGATCCTCACTGAGATTAGTAAAGACAGCAGTATCAAAGCTTATTGCTCCGACTCTGCTCTGCGCCAAAGAGTGAGAGCTGACCTCCATAAAAACGTACTCCGCTCCATCCTTCTTCATCTGCGCCAAGGCAGAGTACAGCGTCATTGGGTCGGGGGTAGTCATCTCGGCTTCGGCTATGATACGCCGTCCCACCGACATATACCCAACAGTCCCCAAAAAGCCGCATGGATATCCTGCCTCCTCGAAAATGCTGAGCATCATAAGGGCTGTGGAGGTCTTTCCGTTAGTTCCCGTAACCCCTATTATCCTGAGGTCTGCCGCAGGCGAGCCAAACCACGAGTTATAGAGCAAAGAAGCCGTTAGCCTTGTGTTTTCAACAAGAATTATTGCGGCACCACCCACACACACGCCACGCACATTCTCTGCAACTATAACCGAAGCGCCCGCCTTGATTGCTTCCTCGATATGATCGTGTCCGTCACACACCGAGCCGCAAATGCAGACAAAAATACAACCTTTAGTTACCTTTCTTGAATCGGTAACCACACCCGAGCATATCTTATTCCCGAGTCCCGCGGGACATTCAAGACCCGCGTCAAAAAGAATTTCTTCAAAACGCATACGCACCCCCGAAAATCGTTATACTTCAACTTCCGTGGCGCACGCGCCGAGCTTAAGAGCCCTTTTTAACAAAGGTTACGGTTACTACCGTTCCCTTAGCTACTTTAGTTCCCGCGGGAACCGACTGGGATACCACTCTGTATCCCGTACCCGAAAGATAGCTTGCGCTACCCTCTATCTTTATATTCAAATCAAGATTTACAAGTGCCTGATTTGCGGTCATAGCCACCATACCGCTAAGGTTTGGAACGCTGACCATTTCATCGGGACTTCCCTCTGTGTACAGCACTATCTTGCCCGAAATCTTTTCTATATATGTACCTGCGGCGGGCATTTGAGATTTTACCACCTCGCCGTTTCCTATGACCTTATAATCAAGTCCCGCACGCTCGATATATTCAATAGCGCGCTCTACCGACCAGCCCTTATAGCTTCCTGCCTTGGTTGCCATTTTCGCAAGCTCGGCATCGGTATATATTGCTTCAATTCCAAGGTAGGGCATAGCGTTTTCCAGAACGTTCGCAACGTAGGGCGCGGCAACCGTACTTCCGTAAAGGCCGTAGCCCTGCGGTTCGTCTACCATTATTATTACGGCTATCTGAGGATCGTCTGCGGGAGCATACGCCACCGTGGAGCAAACGTACTGCTCACTCTCGGCAAATTCGACCTTCTCACCCGTGTACTCGCAAATACTGCAAATATAAATTTCAATAAAGTTAGTTTTTTTAGCTTCGTGACCGCAATCACCGCATATATATAGGTTCTTTTTATCGTCCGTACCTTCCGAAACCTTATCGCTTCCGCAGTCAGGACACTCTAAATGCTTCGGCTTTCCCGTGTATCCGCAAAGAGGACATTCTCTTTCCTTCTTTTCGGACGTACCCGTCTTAGCGGCTACTCTGTATCCCGAAACGTAGGCGTTTTTCGCGCCTCCCGCTCCCGAAACACCCTCTTCAAGTATCTCGGATATCAGCTTGCAGGTCTCCTCGCTGACAGTTTCGCGTTTCACCTGTGTATCGTGCTGAAATATTATATTTCCCGCATCGTCACTTATCTGCTCTACAAGATACGGAGTAAGCAACGTTCCGCCGTTGGCTACCGACGCCACCGCGGTTATCTGCTGTATTGGTGTTACGTTAAAGTTCTGACCGAAGGCGTATATAGCAAGGTCAAGCTCGGTCATTTCGGAATTAAAAATACTGTTTCCCTCACCCGGAAGGTCTATTCCGGTTTTTTCGGTATATCCGAAGGCCTCTACGTAATCCTGATATCTCTCTATACCTATACGCTCACCCAAGGTCATAAACCATACGTTACAGGACTGCTGTAAGCCCTGCGCAAAGGAGAGCGTTCCGTGACCTTCTCTCTCGTGACAGTGTATAGTCTCACCGAATATCGTCTTATGTCCGGGGCAATTTACTCCTTCTGTAAGACTGACCTTCTTTTCCTCAAGTGCCATCGAAGAGGTTATTATTTTGAAGGTCGAACCGGGAATATAGCTCTC
>JAEIGA010005275.1_pt1 | contig 19807 bp, 15 predicted proteins | sample 9270691 | NCBI WGS metagenome assembly JAEIGA01 (sample SAMN17057246, study PRJNA624740) | gut metagenome | biome: biome; isolation source: fecal sample | host: Bos grunniens | place: China: Xizang | collected 2019 | reverse complement strand
TGAATATAGATGAACTGTATTCGTATATTGCTGATGTAAAGAAAAGTACGGAAGAGATAATACGAAGCCTGACTTATAGTGATCTTAAGCTCAAGATTCCGGATGAGCGAAGGGAAGATCTTAGATCGCTTGGTGTTGTCAGTACGGATGAGAATGCAGTCTGGCTGATCGATTACTGGTGTAAGAAGGATATCCGCGGACTTATTCAGATGCCGTTTTCCAGGCACTGGATCATGCACATAGAAGCATGTCAGAGAATAATCAATAAGCTGTAATAGGGTGAGATTCCCTTATATTCGTTGTTATTCCCTTAAAACGCACTAAAATTTAAGGGAATAGTTTGGAGGTTAAGGGAATGCGGAATATCAATTCATTCAGGAACTTTTTATGCCATGAGAACTTTGCCTGGATGATATAATCACTTCATTTGACGAAAATGTATTTAATAGATCTGTGAATCTATAGTAAGAAGGCAAATTTGTTATGAGAAAAACATTAATGAGGCAGAATGCTTTTATTTTGATATTTGTATTGCTCACTTGTTTATTCTGTTCATCCTGCAGATATCAGATCTCGGATGAAAAACGTGTTGATGTAATTTCAGACATAGCAGAAATCGTAAACGACAATTACACAAACGAGGATATGGAAACTCCGCTGTATATCAGCATGACTGAAATTGATGAATTAGCCGGTAAAAACAGCGATTTACATAAAGCAATTGAAAGGTACTATGATGTTCAGCAATATCATGTATATCTTCTCGATAACAACATGGTGTTAATAACTACAGAGTCACTTTTCCAAGGCGTAAGAGGATATGTGGTTTCGGATGAAGAATTAGACACTACACTTACAGTTCCGGGTCTTAGCTTCGATTCTGACAGAATATCTATAAGAGACAGAATCGAAAACAGTAATATATACGCTTTTAGTGCAGGAATGTAAATCACTGAATTAAACTGATTCCCGCTTTAATTCGCCAAGTGTTGATTGCGGATTATCCCTTTTGGGGATTTCTTGCCTTAGTGACAGCTTCTTCAAAAGTACCAGCCTTACCGGTTTCGAGCATGGCTTTAACCTTCAGCATCTGCTCCTTGCTTCTCATAGATGCAGGTACGATGTCTTTAAATTCTGATAAGGCATTATTGATCTCGTTCTGTTCGTTTCTTAATTCAGCTAATTTCTTTTTGAGATCTTCGGATTTTCTTACGAGAGTGCGTTCTTTTGCTTCCAACTCTTCATTGGCAGCTTCTCTTCTTTTCTTTGCGATAAATATTCCAATTACCAAGACTACAGGAACAGATAAGTATCCCATTATCTCTGCCAGTGCATAACCGGCTTCAGAGTTTCTAACACCTGCAGCAATAAAAGCAAAAATAAGCGTTACTATGAAACAAGCTATAAGCGCAATTATAAAGAAAGGCCAATAGAACCTGAAGAAAGAGTATCTTGGCGGATTAGGAGAGATCTCAATCTTTTTAAGGGAAAACTCTGTATCATTGATTTCAACTTTTAGTTTTGCTGATGCCGCATATTTACTTGCCAGTTCAGAGGCAAGATTAATGCTGCCATATTTCGATGAAGCCATCTGAAGAGCAGATACTCTTGCAGATAATTGTTTGCCACACTGATCACAGAAAGATGCCCCGTCAGAAAGAGCAGCTCCACACCCGCTACAAAATGCCATATCCTGAGTCCCCCAAATTAGATTTAATATAATCATACCAAAAAATATATTAGATAAAGCATCTGCATACATCCGTCATGAAGAATGGTTTCCAAAGTTGAAGCCTAATTTTAAAAGTAATAAAATATTTAGTTGTTCGAGAGCCGGATAAAAAACATTCAGGGAGATATAAATGGATCTGATAAAAACTTTGTATATCGATCCCGGGACGGGAGGCATGCTGTTTACAGTATTATTCGGATTATTCAGCGTTGCTATATTCTCGGTCCGTGCCCTGATAATGAAGATCAAGTATTCTGCCAGCGGCAATAAGAATGCGAAGAACAGTACTAAACTCCCGATCGTAATCTTCAATGAACATAAAAGATACTGGAACATTTTCGAGCCCATCCTAGATGAACTCGACAAGAAAAACCAGCCGATCGTTTATATGGCATGCTCTGAAGATGATCCTGCATTTAAAAGAGAATTCAAAAACATCACATGTCAGCATATTGGCGAAGGTAACAAAGCATTTTCTAAATTAAATCTTCTGAATGCTTATGTTGTTTTTGCCACTACGCCGAGCCTCGATGTATTTCAATGGAAACGTTCGAAAGATGTTGACTGCTACATTCACATAATGCACGCTGCCAAGGATCTGACGATGTACCGCATGTATGGAACAGACCATTACGATGCATTTATCCTGGCAGGAGATTATCAGGAAAAACAGGCCAGACAGTTAGAAGAGATGCGCGGTATCAAGCCCAGAGACATTGCAATCTGCGGTGTTCCCTACCTCGATGAGATGAAGAAAAGAGTTGAGTCTTCAGGTGCTGCTCCCGCACACAGGAGAACTGTTCTGCTGGCTCCGTCATGGGGTGAGAGCGGCATTCTCTCCAGATTCGGTGAAAAACTTATAGATGCATTAATCTCAACGGGATACAAGATTATCGTAAGACCTCATCCTCAGTCTTTTGCTTCGGAAAAGGCTATGCTGGATAAGCTCATGAATAAATACAATGATCCTTCTGTTGTTGAGTGGAATACGGATATAGATAATTTTGAAGTGTTAAGACTGTCAGATATTCTGATTTCTGATTATTCAGGTGTCATGTTTGAATTTGCCATGGTATTCGACAAACCGATCATCTATACAGACACCAAATTTGATATCAGACCATACGATGCAGACTGGATTGACGAGACACCCTGGACATTCAGAATCCTTCCGGATCTCGGCATGGAACTTAATGACGATAATGTAGGAAACATTAAGGAACTGATCGACAACGTCATAGAGAATCCTTCGTTTACTGAAGGCAGAGAAAAGGCCCGTCAGGATACATGGGCTCATATTGGCGAGAGTGCAAAGAGATCTGCTGATTTCATCATAAAAAAGTATGAAGATGCAGTTAAAACTGAAGAGAAGCAGAAGTCAAAAGCGAAGAATGCTTCCGGGTCCAAGCGTGTGAAAAAGATTTCTTTAGCTAAGGGGAAAGCGTAATATCAATGTCTATTCCATCTATCTTATACACACTGATAATCTCCCCTCTTGAGCTTCTGCTGGAAGTTATTTTCACTGTGGCCGACAAAATAATCGGTAACGCAGGTTTATCAATAATCTTCTTAAGCATAGTGGTTAATTTTCTTGTTCTTCCTCTCTACAAAAGAGCGGATGAACTCCAGGCAGAAGAACGTGATATCCAGGCCAAAATGGCTTACCGCATCAAGCGTACAAAGGAAACATTCAAAGGTGATGAGCGCTTCATGATGCTCCAGGAGTACTACCGGATAAACCACTACAAACCTATTTACGCACTTAAGAGTTCGGCATCACTTCTCCTGCAGATTCCGTTCTTCATAGCCGCTTACAGACTCCTGTCAGGTATGCAGAGTCTTAACGGAATGCAGTTCGGTTTTATATCCGATTTGGGAAAAGAGGATGCATCATTCATGATAGGAAGCTTCCCGGTAAACGTCCTTCCTATACTTATGACACTTATCAATATTGTCTCAGGAATCATCTATACAAAAGGTCATCCGCTGAAATCAAAAATACAGGTATACGGATTGGCAGTTGTGTTCCTGGTACTGCTCTACCACTCACCTTCCGGTCTCGTTTTCTATTGGCTCTTAAACAATGTATTCTCACTCGTAAAGAACATTTTCTATAAGCTTAGAGATCCCAAGAAAGTATTGAATATACTGCTCGCTGTTGCAGGTGTAGTCGTTTTAGTTCTTACTGCCATCAGGCCTGATCTTGATATGAGACAAAAGACACTTCTCGGAATAGGAAGTGTTCTGCTTTGCGTACCTTTCTTATCAGGACTGGCAAAAAAGAAGATCAGCGTAACACCTCTAAAGGCCACATCAAAAGATAACGTTACATTCTTCGGTGGAACACTCTTCATGGCTTGCTTTACCGGACTTCTTATTCCATCCACTGTAATCAACACATCACCATATGAATTCATTGATTTGTTCCACATTGCCAATCCGGCTTTGTATATAGTAAGTTCCGCAGTTTTGGCACTCGGCAGCTGGGTATTATGGGGCGGCATTTTCTATTTCTTTATGAATGAAAAGATGCGTGCGGTATTCAGCAGAGGTATTTGGATGATCTGCGGTATTTCCGTTGTTGATTATATGCTGTTCGGAACAAAACTCGGTGTTATCTCTTCCACACTGCAGTATGAGAACAATCTGTCTTTCGCAATTACAGATTACATGTTCAATGCTCTCGTTGTAATCCTCATCGGACTCGTATTCCTGTTTATCATTTCGAGATTCCACAATGCCGTAAACGTAGTTGTTTTTGCAGGTGTTATGGCAGTAGTTATGCTTGGCTCATATAAGATTTACACGATCAACAAGGCTTACGATAAATATACTGTACTTACTGCACCCTCTGAGGAAGTTCCTGAGATACCTTTGAGCAAAGACGGACAGAACGTTATCGTTCTCATGCTCGACCGTGGAATGGGAACACAGCTCCCGTATATCTTAAATGAGAAGCCTGAATTAAAAGAACAGTTCGACGGATTTACATACTATCCCAACACCATTTCTTTCGGCGCGTATACAAACTTCGCAACTCCGGCTCTGTTCGGCGGTTATGAATATACTCCTGAGCGAATTAATGAGAGAGATGATATGCGTCTTGTTGACAAGCAGAATGAGGCTCTGAAAGTAATGCCTTATATCTTCGGTGATAATGGCTATGAGGTAACTATCTGCGATCCGCCGTATGCCGGTTATACATGGGTTCCGGACCTGTCGATTTATGACGAACGTCCTGAATTCAATTGCTATATAACCAATGCACGTTTCAGTATTTTCGATGATGATGAAACAGGCGAATCTTCAGCAACATCCGAGAGAGTAAATAATCTTCGTAACCGCAATTTCTTTTTCTTCTCGATCATGAAGATCTCTCCCCTGATCCTTCAGGAGACGATTTACGATGACGGTTCATATAACGAATCTGTTTCTGCAACCGGCAATTCGAGCCTCGTCAGCCTCTCGCCTCTGCAGCATGTAGACAGCCTCTCCACTGCTACAGGACTGTCAAACGACTTCCTTAATTCGTATCCTGTACTCACCAATTTGCCTGAGATAACAATTATAAATAACTCCGGAAATACATTCCTGATGTTGGCTAACGAGACTACCCACTCTCCGTGTCTGCTGCAGGAACCGGATTATGTGCCTGCACTTGTCGTAGATAACACGGCATATGACACAGAAGACTGGGTCACACGTTATACAGTTGATGGTGTAACTATGGAAATGTCAGACGTCAACCAGGTCATGCACTACCATGTAAATATGGCAGCATTACTCCAGCTCGGTGAATGGTTCGACTATCTGCGCGAGAATGGTGTCTATGACAACACCAGAATCATTATCGTGGCAGATCACGGAAGAGAGCTGAGCCAGTTTGACATCACCTGCAACGGTGAGGATATGGAACGCTTTATGCCGCTCCTTTTGGTAAAAGACTTTAACAGTACAGGATTCACCGTATCAGAAGAATTCATGACAAATGCAGACGTTCCTGAGCTGGCCACCTCAGGCCTCATCGAGGACCCGAGGAATCCTTTTACCGGTACCCCGATAAATTCCGAACTCAAGAACGAACCGCAAACTGTCTTCTTTTCTATGGAAGCTGATACACCTGATAATAACGGTAACACATTCCTCCCGGGTTCATGGTACGTCTTTGAAGGCGGTGATCCTCATGACCCGGAGAACTGGACCTACTTAGGTGATTACTGATATATCAGCATCATCTTTCAATCTCTACAATTACCCTGTTATCGTTTGTGTAGTAAATGAAAGATACAGAAGAATCACTTACGTGATAATCCTTATTGAACTGCTCCTTAAGTGTATCTGCCTGGCTGTCCAATCCGCTGCTCTCCAAAGTTGACTTAAGTGCAGCAACCTGCGCATCATCAAGATCCATCTTGTACCAATACTTATAGATGACGTGGTTACCTTCGAGCTCAATCTTCGCATCTTTGAAAGTTGTTGAGAACATAGGGACATTTTTAACCTCTTCATTCAACTGTGCGAGCTGAGCCTGGCTGACCTGCTGCTCAATAGTCTTTCCTCCACCACAACCGGTGAACATGAAAATGCACATGATAACGACCAAAACACTTACTGCTGCTTTACGCATATTTATACCTCCCAAAATCATTCCGAATTATCCCCGAAATGAAGAATCTGACCAATACTACTCAAAGATAATTAATATGTCAACTCGCGAAAGTATTCATGGACCAAAAATGGAGCACACCCTTAAAAATCACAAAACAGACACATAATATTCACTTCACAGTATTTATGCCTAAAAATGGAACACATACCAAACCTGTTGAATAATCATGCCTTTTACCATAAAAATCAGCCGAAAACCCTAAAAACAAAGTTTAATTGTTAATTACAAGTAACACGGGTGTAAATGACTTTTGATTTTTACCATGCTACACTTTATTTATCTAATTATGGAGGTTTGTTTGATGAGGACAGTTTTATCGGTAGTTTTTTCCATACTGATAATATCACTGGTCGTCTGCGCCATTCTTACAAGACGGTCTAAAAAGGACATAAAAAAATCTGTGGCCTTCCTGATCTCCGGTCTTGCTATACCGGTTCTCGGTAACCTGATCATCATCATAACAACCCGGAAACTGATATCCACAATCGGGTACTACATCTATTTCCTCGGTATGGATACCGCTATTATCGCTTTGTGGAGTTTTACTTACAGGTATTGCGAGATCAAGAAGCCACACGTGGCTCTGAGGGTTCTGATCTACGTAGCTTTCATAGCAGATTTAGTCCAGTATGTTCTCAATCCGTTTTTGGGATTCACATTCGGAACTGAGAAAACTCTCGTTGAGAACCAGATATATTTCAGACTGGTTCCTCATATCGGACAGACTTATCACAGAATAGTTTGTTATGGTTTGTTCCTGGTAGCACTTATCATTTTCCTGGTTAAGGCTATCAAGTCTTCCAAAGTCTATGCGGAAAAATACTGGCTCATCATAATCCTGATGGGCGTTACCGCAGGAATAGAATCTTATTATATTTTCTCAAGAAAGCCTTTCGACATGTCCATGATCGGTTTCGGTCTGTTCGGCCTGCTGGTTTTCTTCTTTACTCTCCACTACAGACCTCTTAAGCTGTTGGACCGTATGCTCGCAGGCATCGCTTCGGATATGCCTGATGCCCTTTTCTTTTTTGATAAAAACGGGAAATGCATTTGGACAAATGAACACGGCAGGAATCTTGTCGGAATCTCAAAAGAGAATTACGACAATGTAAAGGATGACTTGAGATTCCTGTTCGGTGATATCGATTTCAACAGCAGCGGATGGTTCAAAAGAGTAACTCTCGGCTCCGGTGATGACGAGCAGTATACCTTCCTTTCGATGCGTTCCGTCGTAGACGAGAAGGGCCGTGTTACAGGTAACTATCTGAGTATCCGCGATATCACAGAAGACCAGCGCGAACTGAAGCGTGAGATGTATAACTCCACTCACGATTCCCTCACAGGTTTCTATACAAAGGAATATCTCTTCGAACAGATCGAAAAGAGACTTCGTTCTGACAAAGAAACAAAGTACATGATCGGCTATATGGAAATTGCTAATCTGAAGACGATCAATGACGTCTTCGGAAGCAGATTCGCAGAACTGACAATCAAGAAATCAGCTGAATTCATTCAGGCAGGTATCAGTGAGAAGTGTCTGTACGGAAAACTTTCCGATGATGCATTCGGTATCCTTATCGAGAAGGAAGATTTCGGGAATAAGCCCGTAGAAGAAAAACTCTCTAACTTTGTAGTAAGCGACAACGGGCTGGATTATCACGTTCTTATTCACTACGGTGTTTATGACATTAGTGAAGACGATGAGATAGACGTTCCTCTCTTCTTCAACAGTGCACGTCTGGCTACCACAATGATCGGAGATAACTATCAGTCCGTGATAGCTTTTTACGATGATAAACTCAGAGAAGAGATCATCCATAACCAGCTTATTTCAAACCAGGTATACGGTGCCATCAAGACAAAACAGATAAGACCTTATCTACAGCCTATTGTTGACTCCAGAGGCATGCTGGCAGGAGCAGAAGCCCTCGTAAGATGGATCCACCCCGATGAAGGATTCATGAATCCCGGTGCTTTCATACCTGTATTTGAACGTAACGGTTTAATCGCTGACGTAGATAAACATATGTGGAGATGCGCATGCGAGATTCTCGCTGACTGGAAGTCACGTAATATCGACAGTTTTATCTCGATCAACATCTCTCCTAAAGACTTCTACTTTATGGATGTGGTATCCGAGCTCAAAGGACTCGTTGAAGAATTTGACATCGAACCGGAAAAGCTCAGAGTTGAGATTACGGAAACTGTTATGGTCACAGGCTCAATCGATATATTCAAGATTGTTGCTGATTTGAGAGAATTCGGCTTCATCGTTGAAATGGATGACTTCGGAAGCGGTTATTCTTCACTCAATCTTCTCAAGGATCTGAATTTCGATGTGATAAAGATCGATATGCAGTTCCTCAAAGATTCCGAGCGCAATATGAAGGCCGGCATGATCATCAAGAATATCATCAACATGTCTGAAGATCTCGGAATGGATACTCTGACAGAAGGTGTTGAGACCGCAAAGCAGTTCGAGAAATTGTTCGAAATGGGCTGCAAACTCTATCAGGGTTACTACTTCTCAAAGCCTATTCCGCTCGAAGATTTCGAGAAGCAGTGGTTCGACTGATAAACTTAAAAAAACTATTAACTGCAAGGGGTTGTTCATATGAGCAACCCCTTCAATTTGTATATATAAATAATAAGCGTGTATAATGGAAGGACAAAAAATCAACTACTCTTGACTTATATTCAAGGAGGGGAAGACAAGATGTATCTTGATTCAAATAAGACTCGCTTAAGAAGAAGCGTGGGCGTATTGGTTGCACTCATGTGCGTTATGCTGATCCCCATGGTCAGTATGGCAGCAGGTCCCGGCATTACCCACGAAGCTGATACTTCTTTCGCATCAAGTCTCGCATTCTATGCAGGAGCATTTTCCACTGCCGTTACAGCATCGGTAAACCCGTCAGCTACTATGGCAGTTCTCGCTATAATCGGTTCTTTTGAGAACGCTGCTGTTTATTCTCCTGATTCGGTATTTCTTAATAACATTGCCGACTTCATGAATGGTGTACCGATCTTAAGAGAAGTAGGTAAACTCCCTATTGCTAATCCTTATGCAGCAGTATTTCTCACATTAGTTGCAGTTGCATTGATCGTCTGCCATTCATTCGCAGAATCAAAAATGGTATCTGAAGAAACCATCGATAAGCTCGACAAGTTTATCGGATATATCTGCACGGTATCCATCACGCTCCTGCCTTTTGTTACCAATGACGCTCTCGAGGCTGATCCTCCGGGAGTTAAGGGCGCTGCCATCGTACGCACAGTTACTATCCTCGGCAAGCCTGCTCAGGCACACGGCGTCGGCACGTATATTCTGGCAGGAATTTCCATAATCGCGATATCAATATGCTATTACGTTGTTTACTCATGCGTTGATTATTGGGAAATGATCGTTGCGGCTATCCCTGTCAAAGGCACCAGCCTTATTTGGCAGATCATAAAGGCATTCCTGCACTTCATTCTCATCCTGCTGCAGATTTTCGCTCCTGTCGTAAGCTTCATTATAAGCATTAATCTGGCAGTAGCAGCGATATTCCTGTTCAGAATACTTAAACGAATTGCCCAGTACTATAAAGACGTCTACGTTTATACTGTTCTGCGCAAGATATTCAAACGCAACGATCCTATTCCGAGAATTGAGAAACATATTCCGAGAAGACTTAAGAAACTCTACCCTAACATGGAAATCTGCATATCCTTGTATACATTCCATGGTGTGGCACGTCTCGCTAAGCGTTCCAGAGTATGGCTCATTAAGGAAGGCGACAACGTTAACGTAGTTTACAAGCGTCTCATCAGAAAGCCTTACATTATCTCCTGGGAAGACCTGCGTAAGAAGCACGATAACAAGCCGGTTTACATGGAGAGCTGCGCAAGATTTTTAAGGATCCGCACAGAAGACCGCAAGCTCGAAGTAATGTTGTCCACACGTTACAGACCTGAAATCGAGATGCTGTCCCAGTTATTGGACCTCAAGGATTTTGCACCCGTAAAACAGGAAATCAAAGAGACTAAAAAACTCAACAAGAAACTCCGCCGTAAGCGCAGGAAACAGGGCGTCGAAGCTGCTGAGATCTGACACTAATTCATGATCAGGACATTATGAAGCGACTTATAGAAAACAAAAACAAAGCCAGGAAAGACCAGTCCGGAACAAAGGATAATTCGCTTATTTGGAGATTAATAGGCGTGCTTCTTATTGGTGTTCAGGCTGGCGCCTCTGCATTTGCTTTCCAAAGGGCTTACATGCTCGGGATGTTTCCTAATCTTCACCTGTTAGCTTTTGGTGCCGTACTGTTGGCTCTGCTTATACTGAATTACCTCCTGCTCTTCCCTGCGAAAAAGAAAAGAGCCCTGAAGTCTTTCCGCCGCTTTCTAGCTGTCGTTCTGGTAATAACCGTTTGTACCTCAACCATTTATCTTGGCATTTTCATGACTAAACTCCGTTCAACGGTATCAGAGATAACAACGGAAAAAGTAGAGACGGTCGCTGCAACGATGGAGATATATGCTGTTTCCCATGACAGTGCGGTAAGTCTTGCAGACTGCAAAGACTATACCTTCGGAGTTATCGGCGGAAATGACGGACCAGCTTCTTTCGCCGCGGTAACAAGAATAAATAATGAACTCGGGAAAGAGATCTCCGACAAAGAGTATTCATCCGCAACAGAAGTTGCCAAAGCTCTTTACTATGGAGAGGTCAATGCGATCATTATTGACCACAACTATGTAAAGATACTGAATGAATCAACAGACTTTACTGATTTCACAGGTTGGGCAAAACTCATCTCAACGATCGATATTACTTCCGGTGAATTGACAGCTGCAGAAGAATCCAATCCGTACACAAAGGGGAACGGCGACAAGCCCGTTAATATCGAGCCTGCTACCCAGAAGGTAGATAACATCGAACTCGACCCCTTCATCGTCTTTATTAGCGGTTCTGACACGAGAGAAGAGTACTTCCAGGCTGAGCGAAGCGACGTAAATATCCTCATGGTCGTAAATCCCCAGACCAAACAGATACTACTCCTTAATACTCCGAGAGATTATTTTATTCCCAATCCAAGAAGCGGAGCAGGTGCATTGGATAAACTAACACACCTGGGAATGTACGGTGTAGACTGTTCCATAACTGGTCTTGAGACACTCTACAATTGTGATATCAATTACTATGTCCAGATTAATTTCACGGGTGCTGAAACACTTGTTGATGATCTGGGCGGAATCACTTTCTATAACCCCAGAGAGTTCACAGGAAGAGAAGTTTACTTCCCCGAAGGTGAGATTACTCTTAACGGTGAGGAAGCCGTTATATACGCACGTGAGCGTTATGCCTTTATAGAGGGTGATAACATGCGCGGACAGAACCAAATGCGTCTCATCACTGCCATCCTCAAGAGATTTACATCTCCAGATACAACAACACTTCTCAAGTACAACATCATATTGGATGACCTCGAAGGCTTTATGGTTACGAACCTCGAGAGCGATGAGATCAATAACCTCGTTAAGATGCAGATGGGCGATATGGCCACATGGAATATCAAGTCATATGCTGTAACCGGTTGGGGCGGATATGATGAGACATTTTCAATGCCCGGCACCGAACTCTATGTCACCTATCCTGATTACAACACGGTGTACAAAGGACAGGATCTGATCGACAGAGTTATAGCCGGTGAGATCCTTACAGATGAACTCGTGAGCGAATAACCTGACTAATTAATCTGATAACAAAAACTGCCGCATGGATTACTCCGGCGGCAGTATATTTTTCTCGTAATAGTGTTTGATGATCGACCTTCTGGTAACGATTCCTATGAACATTCCCCTGTCATCTGTGATCGGTACAAAGTTCGAATCCATCGTTTTGATTATCAGATCCTCTACAGAAGCATTGATCGAAACCGGTCTGTATTTATACTTATTGAGATCGACATCTGAGAGTTTAAACTGCTTAAGGCTCTCGATAGCCATTGTATGGGGCTCACCGCCCTCACCCATAACTATGAACCATAACAGATCACCTTCACTTACTGTTCCGATGTAGTGGCCTTCCCTGTCGATTACGGGAACTGCCGCATACGAACTGCTGTGCATCTTCTCGAGTGCCTGGTCAACAGTTATGTCATTATAAAGGTATGTGATCTCCTGCTTGGGACGTGTAAAAAAAGCTACATTCATTTTATGCTCCGCCTAAATCCTTATCGATTCTTACCTGGAAAGGTGTTGCCGTAAGGCCGTTCTGTGCATGCAGAGGTGTCGGACCGTATGAGAAGAATGCATATCTTACTCTCGAAGGAAATTCAACCATCGGGCTGGACAAAAGAACAGTCTTACCGTCGAAGTCGACGCTGGCTTCGGCAGGATAGTATTTACCGTCTTCACCTGCGAGTTCAAAACCTGAATCATCAGGTCCGAATCCTGTCGTAAGATTCAGGAGCAGATAATCACCGCCGAACGTGATCTCAACACCTTCGCCACGTCTCGCATCAACGATAAACGGCGCAACTGCCTCTACCTTCTCAAATCCGTATACAAACTTTTCAGCCAACAATGCCAGTCTGTCTCCGGGCGTTTTCTTGTCGCTCGGAAACATGTTATTGAACTCACCGCAGTCCGCAATAACTGCCATGAAAACATTCGGCATATCGATGGCTACGATCTGCTGCTGCTCACGAAGAAGCGGCCATGACATATCGTCATAACCCATGTATTTACGGTCTTTGGAAATATACATAGGAAGCTGGCAGAAAATAAACGGCAACTGATCGTCGAAGAATACGTCACGCCATTCTTTGATCATCGTCTCGAAAACATGTCCGTATTCAGACTGGTGTCCGTCTGTATCTGCTTCACCCTGATAGAAGATAACGCCTCTTAATGTGAAGGGTGCAACCCTCAGGATCATGCACTCAAATGCAGCACCGGGATGTCTTGATGACTTATGTCCGACAGGTGCCGGCCATGGTGCAGGTCCGAGCTCAATATCTGCTTCCGGATATGTGAGATACGGATTCTCATCCAGGAGTTTTTGAAGTTCAACATTATATTCGGCATACTTCTCGTTAAATTCAGCTTCGGCTGCATCGTATTCTTCAGGTGTGAGTTCAGAAGCCTCGTCATCAAAATCCTTGATATACTGCCTTCCCTCTTTCGTAGTGAGAAGAGATTCAACGCTCTGCCAGTTATCGATGGTAGCTCTAGTTGCGCAGCACTGGATGATACCGATCTTTGCATCAAGTCTTGATTCGAGTTCCCTGGCAAAATAGAAAGCAACAGCACTCATGTCACCTGCTGTCTCACTGGTAACATCGACCCATCTAGATTCAGCTTCAGCCTTCGCCTGTGCTTCATCCATATGGCCAAAAGAAGGCACTCTGTAGTACCTGATCTCAGTCTTACCTATCTTAGGAAGAATAAATTTTGCAAATTCAGATCTGATGAGCGGGTATTCCATGTTACCGCCGCCTGCAGCGAGCCAGATCTCACCGGCATAAACGTCTTTGATCGTACATGCCTTGGCATCGTTCTCGAACACCTCGATCTCATAAGGACCACCGGGTTCATCAACAGGCTCCAGACAGACCAAAAAGCTTCCATCCTGTTCAGTACCACAGGTTCCTGTGCATATCTCTTCGCCGTCTTTGAGCAGCGTACTTCTGATAACACAAGTCTTGTCGGAATATCCGAAAATGCGGAGCTCAGCACCCCACTGGAAAACCATTTTATCTCTGAATATACCGTTTAACTGAATTGCCATAACTCTATAATTGTATCAAACAAGCGTTATTTTTACCTTAAATTCTACATTCAGCCGAATAAGGTATTGCAGAAAACCAGAGCCTGCGCAGCATCGCCATTGATAGTAATTGAGCCCTGGGCTACAGCTACCGTAAAGTCCTTTTCGCCGTTTAAGACACCTGCAAAAGTCTCAGCATCAGCATCAATATAAAACGGTGCGTTTATGTATTCGTATGGAGCAACTTCAGCAATGCCCTCTTCGATCTTTACATAAAGAGGAAGGTTGTCGAGATTGCCGTTCAAAGTAATCTGCGTAGCAGTATCCTGAATGAAAGATACTTTGGATACCTTCGCCTCAACACCTTTGAAGATGCTGCCGAAATTGGCTTCGATTCTCTTCTTGTTCATATAGATCACCTCCGCTAGAGTTTTTTATCGTTACTTTAATCCGCCTGAAAAGCTCAGTATCCAAGAGATAGGAATAATCTTCGATGCCAGATGAAGGAACTTTTGAGAGAACGGATAAGATACCATGCGCTTGCCCTTAAGTGATGCCTTAAGAGATGCTCTGGCGAGCTTAACCGGATCTGCTACGAAGTTTTTACGCCAGTCAGTAAAATCAGTTTCCTTACCCTCTGTCGCTCTTCTCTGGAAATCAGTTCTTACAGGTCCGGGACAAATAGCGGTAACACTTATACCGAGAGGTTTGAGTTCATAACTCATTGCTCTCGAGAATGAAATAACATAAGACTTGCTCGCTGCATAAGCGGCGAAATTCGGTTGAGGAAGAAATCCTGCAGAAGATGCAATGTTGATTATCGCGGGACGTACGCCTTCGTTTTTCATGTAAGGAATGGTGATTCTTATGAGCCTGCTCAATGCGCTGCAATTGATCGCAATAGTATCGCTCAGAGCGTCAGGAGACTTATCCATCACCTTGCCCTTAATACCCATTCCTGCAGAGTTAATGAGAAGACCAACTGACGGTTCTTCTGCTTTTAGTTTATCTTCGATTGTCTTGATTCCTGAATCGCTCGCGAGATCTGCAACTACCGGAACTACTTTAACGTTTGTTATTGATCTTGCTAATTCATTAAGAGCGTCAGCGCGTCTGGCTACTGCCCATATCTCGTCAAAAGGAGTCTTATAAAATTCGCCTTTATCATTTGCAAGGAGTTCGAGAAATGCTTTTCCTATGCCTGAAGAACTGCCTGTTATAATTGCGATTTTCTGGTACATAAAGCTTCTCCGAAAGATAAGTTCCGTACCATTAATAATACACTCAAAAAATAATTATTAAAAGAGAATGTCTTTGAAGCAGACTCTCTGCTTGCAGTTATCGTAGTCGAAACTGTGTCTCGATCCGCCTGCGCACCACTTCTCATATTCGCATTCCTGACACTCGGTACAGAGCGAAGATAATCTCTTCCTGTACACCTGGAATTTATTGAGCCATACATCACTGAACTTATCTGTTCTGATATTTCCCTGAACAAATTCCGGTCTGTCTTCGATATCAAGACAAGCAGTAATATCACCATTGATTCTGATCGCAGCAGTATGTGTTCCTGCACCGCAATAGAAGAACCAGTCTCTTACTTCTCTCTCGTATTCGAGTCCGAGGAAATGGGAGCATCCGTAATTAACGGGAATCTGGTTCTCTCTCTTTTCTCTTATGAAACTGAAAAGACGTCTCTGATCGTCGGGTGTCAGGAGCATTTCAGGATAATCCAACGCTCTTCCCATCGGCTCAATTCCGATAACACGCCATGAATCTATATCCATCTGGTCGAGTATCTGATATAGCTCATCGAGTTCACCGATATTCTGATGGTTAATAACCGTAGTTACCTGGATATGTCTGAACGCTTTCTGGTCGATAAGATTCTGGATTCCTCTCATCGCCTTATCGTATCCGCCCTTAAGACCGCGCTGTCTGTCATGCGTATCGCGGAGTCCGTCGATGCTTACAGAGACAGTACCCATGCCTGTATCTTCGAGCATCTGCGCTACATCTTTGGTAATGAGTGTAGCATTGGTTGTCATGCCCCATCGAAAGCCGATATCGTTGGCATAGCCAAGGAGTTCAGCAAATCCGGGATACAAAAGCGGTTCGCCGCCTGTTATGCAGAGCTGTATTCTCTTGTAATCGAGATTCTCTTTTACATCTCTTAATACAGCTTTGAATTCTTCCACATCAGGACCATGTCCCAATCCGGGAGCACAGCTGCTTCCACAATGGAAACATTTTTCATTGCAGCTTCTTGTTAATTCGAAAAACAGATAAATGAGATCAGGCTTCTCATAGAGCTCTGATCTCATTTTGTCTTTGTTATCGAGATATGCTTTTTTCGCTTCGTAAATGTCCACGGTTATCAGCCTTCGTCCGGTGCAGGGCCGTAAACATCTACTTCAGGTCCGTCTACCGGTGTATCGGGAGCAGGTCCGTAAACACATACTTCGTTGTTGTCATCAGATTCCTTGGATGTCTTTGTATCCTCAGTCTCTATTGTTTCTTCAGAAGTAACAACAACGTCATCCGGCGGAGGTCCGTATACATTGGTTTCCGGCGGAGGTCCGTAAACGCATCCTTCAACCGCAATACTCAATGCACCTACCGCAGCGGCAAATGCTGTAAAAGTTAATGGTTTCTTAGATCTTTTCATTTCCAATACCCCCTGAAAAGAATCTTAGTTCTTTCCTTCGTCAGAGTCTGCCTCAGTATCAGCTCCTCTGAATCCTGCCAAAGGCTTTTCTGCTGTAGGAGCAGCTCCTACATTAGGATCCATGATCGAAGGTCTCTGTCCTTCAAGAGCAGCACCCATAGCAGGTTCATTGCTCTTATTTATTTCACGCTCCTTATCTACTATACCAGAAGGCCGTACGATTCCGCCATAAGCTGATGTATGCTCCTCTTCGCCTGCAGATGCGGGGCGCTCAGTCTGGGTTCTGTTAAAGAATGCAGACTTATGTGTCTTAACATTGTCTACGATACTTGTATATTGAGCCTTTGCAGCTTCTTCGCTCTCTTTTTTTGCCTTCTCTTCTTCAATGCGCATCTGCTCTTCGCGGATTCGTGCTTCTCTTGCTTCATCGCTTTCCTTGAAAGCAGCTAAGCCTGCGATTGAAGCTTCTGCCCATACAGGCACTCTTCCGACGCTATTGCCCTGTTTGCCGCCGAGCATCGTGCCTAACTGGTTAGCGTTAGAAGAAGCTCTTGCCTGCTCCTTGGAAAGGTAAGGGCCATCGGCTGATTGAGCGGCGGCTGATGCTCCGACTCCTGAAGTTGCACCGCTACCGGATGTTTCAGAGATTTCACTGAGGTTAACCTTGTTGTTTCCAAAAGGAGACTTCCTATTCGGATTAAACTCTTCTTTATTACTGTCATCAGTATTCTTTACATAAAAATCAGGTGGCGGTAAAACTGTTCCCAATGCTGAAACCGGCGGCGGAACATTATCAGAAGTTGCAATAGCAGTTTTGAAAACTTCTGATGTCTTGCTCTGGCGCTTATTCATTTCTGCTCTCTTCGCTCTGGCAGCATCAGCAAGTTCTATTGCCTTCTGAGCCTCAGCGAGTCTTGCTTCGGCTTCAGCTCTTGCAGCTGCCGCAGCCTTTGCTGCTTCCTGAGCTTTCCGTTCTTCCTCGATCCTTAACTGTTCGGCGATCCGCAATTCCTCCAGAATGCTTCTAGACGGCTCGAATCCTGCTGTTTCCCCATTAAATTTGTTATCCGCCATATTAGCAGCCTCCGTTATTTTTGTAACCGCTTCTGTCTTAATTAATTCTTCGGCTTTCTTAGAATCTTCCGCTTTTTTGATCGCTTCTGCAAGTTTTGCCTGCTCAGCGGCCTCTCTTGCTCTCTTTGCTTCGAGTGCTTTTGCTTCTGCTTCAGCCTTTGCAGCTTCCTCGATTCTCTTAGCCTCAAGAGCCTTTGCTTCAGCCTCAGCTTTTGCAGCGGCTGCTGCCTTAGCTGCTTCTTCAGCTTTTGCGAGCTCTTCCATCCTTGCCTTCTCAGCAGCCTCAGCTGCTTCCTGGGCCTTCTTTAATTCTTCTTCCATTTTAGCCTGTTCAGCTAATTTTGCATCTTCTAATGCTTTAGCTTTTTTAGCTTCAGCATTCTTTTTGATCTCTTCGATACGTTTGCCTGTGCAGCCTTGCGCTCTTCGAAAAGCTTATGCGCCTCTGCCTTTTGTTCAGGTGTAAGCTCTGTCTTAACGCGTTTAGCAGGTGCTTCCTGTTCTTTTTCCTTAGTTGCAGCAGCTACTGTTCCTGCCGCTGCTACTGTTGCTGCAGCCTTAACATCAGGTGTAGCCACAGGACTCTTCTTGAAAGGTGAATATTCTTCAACAACAGGTTTAACCGGTGCCTTGCTGACTTCAGCACTCTTAAGAGGAGCCTTCTCAGGTTCAGGCTTAACTTCTGCTTCAGGCTTTTCTACTGCAGCTGCAGCCTTTTTAGCTTCAGCATTCTTCCTGATCTCATCAACTCTCTTAGCCTGGGCTGCTCTTCTCTCTTCAAGGAGCTTTTTAGCCTGCTCACGTGCTGCCAGCTGTTCAGGTGATATCTCATTCTTGGAACGCTTAACAGGTCCCTTCTGGACTGCCGCTTTGTTTTCCTTAGCCTTTGATGCAACTGCAGCTGCAACAACTGCACTTGCAACCTTAGGTGTTTCCTTAGGTTCTTCAGGCTTCTTAAAAGGTGAAACCTCATCCTTAGGCATGGATACATTAGCTGTCTTAGGGATGCTCTTATCAGCCTCGGGAGCCTTCTTGAAAGGTGAGTACTCATCCGGCTTATCTTCGGGTTTCTTAATCAGATTTTCCTCAGTAACAGGCTTTGTAACTGCACTCATAAATGCAGGACGGTTCGCTTCCTTAGCTTCTGCAGCTCTCTTCTCTGCATTGGTTCTGGCTGCCTGGTTAACAGAAATACTTGCAGGTCTCTTTACAGGAGGCTTCTGTGTAACCGGCTTGGATGCAGCGCGTGCTGTTGTACCTGCCGCTGCTGTGCTGCCTGCAACTGCAGCCGTCTTAGGAGCAGCAGTTGTTGTCTTCGGAATAATTGATTTAGCAGGAGCATCCTTTACAGCAGTTGTATTTGTCTTTACCGCTGTATTAGTTTTAGCAGCAGTATTAGCCTTCAAAGGTGCATTTGTCTTAACTGCCGTATTTGTTGCCGGGTTTGTTTTTACAGCTGTAGCAGACTGTGCCGGAGCATTGGTTCTGACAGCCGTGTTTGTTGCTTTGCCGCTTTCTGCAACAGCCTTTGCATGGTTAACTGAAAGACTTGCAGGGCGCTTAACAGGAGCCTTCTGCTGTACAGCAGGCTTTGTCTGTGTGTTAGAAGGATATGAAGGCTTGAACGCTCCTCTGGCAGTTCCTTCCATAGCCTTGATTTCCTTCATGGCTGTAGCTGTATTAAATGCTTTGTTAGTCTTGGGTTCTTCGATCGGCTTCAGATCCTTAACGGGTCCCAAATAGCCAAACTTTTCAGCGATGGCGGGAACACCCGGAATATAAGCAATAGCCAGGTCCTTACCTTCGAGATCTTTCTTATCCTTGAGATATCTGTATCTGATGTACAGGAGTCCGCAAATGATGATAAATGCAGCTATCCAGATCCAGCTGGAGACTGTGGGCTTC
>JAEIGA010005274.1_pt1 | contig 19808 bp, 25 predicted proteins | sample 9270691 | NCBI WGS metagenome assembly JAEIGA01 (sample SAMN17057246, study PRJNA624740) | gut metagenome | biome: biome; isolation source: fecal sample | host: Bos grunniens | place: China: Xizang | collected 2019 | reverse complement strand
CATTCTTAGATAATGAGAAAATTTGTAAGCATTCTAATTATATGGGAGAAAGAATAGAAAGAGGATTATTTAAAAGTAGTAAAGGATATTTGATTAATGCTGATGTTAATGGATCTTTAAATATTTTAAGAAAAGTAGTTCCTGATGCTTTTGATAATATAATAAAAAGTAAAGGAGTAGAGGGTTTTGTAGTAAATCCAGTAATTATTAATGTTAATGAAAATTAATATTAAAATATAATTATAAAGAAAAAAAAAAAAGAATAAGAACATATTTTATATGTCCTTATTTGTCTTTAATTTTTCAAACTATCTAATTCAACACCAACCTTATATGCATATATTAATGCTGACATTGATGATCTTATTTTTCGAAGTTTCGGCATGATATAACCTAATTCACCTATTGAAGGTAAATAATTTTCTCCCTTCGAGAAATGGATAAGTTTTTTATTTATTGCTATTTTTATTTTTCATTATTCTCCAGAACAGAAAAAAAAAAAATGGATTAAGAACATATTACTGCTCTTAATCCATGTTATATTATACTTATCAGAGATTCTTAAGAAATCTCATCCTAGTCCAGGTTTCTCTCCTGAGTTTGATAATGACTATATATCTCCTCTCTTCCTCCTCGGAAGATTCTTGACATATAATAATTTCCATTGTATGCTGGGAATCACCATTATCGATCGGATTCTCTTACTAAGAAATTTATTCCATACAGAATAATTCTTTTCAGAGTTCACTACAGGCCTGTAGCTACATCCTTTTTGTTTTGCTTTATATTCTTCATATAAAGCGATTTTTTAATTTTGTTTTTAAATTTGATTAGCTCGATGTGACGAATAAAAATAAGTGTCACGTAATGAGCTATTTTATTACATATATAAGGGTTTTATATGGTTTTGGAGAGGAGAAAATTTCTTATGAAAACCTTATTAATAATATAATAATAAATAAATAAAATGATAAATTTTAGATTAAAGACATTTAGTAAATTAATTGAAAAATTTTTTACTAAAGATGAAGAAAAGCAGGTCAATCATGGAAATTAAAGAAATTATTGATTGTCTACGAAGTTTATCTCCTGACGAAAGAGAATTACGATTTAATAAAGTTGAAGAAAAAAGAAAAAAAGAGAAGGAAGAATTTGAGAAAAGAAAATCTTTTAGAGAATTAAAAAAAGGATTAACTAGTTTTTCTATTTCTCCTTATCCTCCTACTCCAGATGCTATTAAGAACTTAAAAATAAGAGATAGATATTTGTATGATGCTTGGATTTGTGAAAAGTCTCCTAATTCTGGTACTTTAATTTTTGAAGTCTCATTTGAGAGTCTCGAAGAAATGAATGATTTTATATATTATTTTCTTGAAAGAGGTTATAAAGTTCGAGAACAAGACTTCGGAAAATATGAATATCCAAGTTATAAACATTTTTCCATAAGAAGAAATCGAAATTATTTCTTTGAAGACTTAATATGTTGTGGAGGACAGGTTTATGTAAAAATAGAAGTCTTGAGAAAGAAATTTGATAATTTTTGGGAAGATTTGTTGAGTTTTTCAAAAGAAAATGATTTTATTTTCCCTATGACAACAGATCCGTTGGTACGTGGTTTTGGGGAGAATACTTCAATTGACTGGTGGATTACACAGAATATAATAAAATAATTCATTCAATGAAAGACATTATGATTGTATTATTAATATTAAATATAGTATTAATATTAATATCAAAATCCCCTTTAGGAATGTTATTTTCCTCTTTAGGGGCTATTTGTTGTGTTTCATTTTTATTTTGTGGCAATAAAGATGGAAAAGATAATTCAGGAGCTTGAAGAGAAGGGTTTTATAATGGCACTTGAATATACAGGACAGTGTTGGAATGGAAAGTGCGGAGACCATTACATTGAAGGAAAAGATAGTAAGGAAGAAATTCAGAAAGCTTTAATAGAAAAATTATGTGGAGAAAAAATTTAGGACTAATTATTTTATTTGGAATTATTGTTATTGGTTGTCAAATTACTACAACTAAAAAAGTAGGAACAGTAGATGATTTGAAGATTTTAGAAATTAATGGAACAGCAAAAGAAGGTTATTATAGATATAATATAGGTAGCTCATCTTCAGAAAATCCATTTATTCAGATTCACTCTCTCAAGAAATTAGATATAGGAGATAAAGTGATTTTGGCAGTAGAGAAAGAGGATGGAACAATAGTAAAATTCTAGAAAAGAAATAAATGAAGACGGCTTTTGCCGTCTTCATTTATTGTCCTGTTATTTTTTGTTTTATAATTTTCTTTATTTCTGTTATTCTTCCAATCCCTAGTTTATTTTTCATCCTCGGCGTAAAAGCTTCCGATAATAATCTTATCTCTCCAGAACTACTAAAAATTTGAACATCACAGTCATTTATAATTTCTTTATATCTAGGTCTTATATATTCACTGTTTCTTTCTAAGAAGAATTTTGGAGTAACTATATTCTCTAGTATTATATAATGTATGGTATCATATTTTTTAGTTCTCTTCAATCTTCCTTCAGATCTTAGAATATAAAAGTCAATTTCGGGATCTCCATTTATCAATATTCCTCCATTTCCCATATTAGAGGTTCCTATTTCTACAACTTCTTTGAGAGTAATCGGAATAATACCGATAAAATATTTTTCACCAAAAAATTCTATAATATTATTTTTTCTTTTTTCCATTTACATAAAAATCTCTTATTACATCTATTGGGATAGTTTGATTGTGTTCTAGTGCTTTAAGAATTTTCTTATTAAATTCTTTACATCTTTTTGGAGTAGTAAAAATAGGTCTACAAATTATAAGCTCTTTTAAGATATTTTTTAAGTCTTTTCTAGGGGATGTAATAAATAAAGCAATTAAATGATCTATTTGTGACATTCTTCTAAGCTCTAGATTAACAAAATAGATCAATAAAAGTCCGATAAGTAATATAATTATCATAATTCCTTTTATTTAAAAGGAAAATAGCTGAATAAAAAAGCAGAGGATAGTAATTTTTATCCTCTGCTCTTTTATTGATTTTTCCTAGATTTTATAGGAACGTAGCCATTTTCATCACAGTTTTTCCAATCAAAACATTCCCCTTTGGAGATTTTTATGTTGGTTGTTTGAGATATGTGAACCTTTTTGGTAGAAGATTTAGATGGTTTCTTTTTACTAAATCTTTTAATTTTATATATCATAAATAAAATAAAGTAATAAAGAGAAAGAAAGAGAGTTTCTCTCTTTCTTTCCTAATTTTACCCCAAGAGTGTCAGACTATAGTCCTTCGCGCGTTACTCCTCTGATTTGGGGTTTTTAAAATATTTTACCCAAGCAAACATATGTCGTTTTCTTATATATTTTGGATCCTTCTCATTCAGTTGTGCTTCATTTTCAAGGGGATTCTTATATTTTCCCTTAGTTACTAGAACTGAAAAGAACTCTAAAATGAAGAATAAAACGGTGTACCAAAATATAGAAATTCCAAGTAGACCAAGAAAGAAAGAGTATACAGAAATCCCGGTCATCATAGCATATAATAAGAAAATCAACATAGTAACAAAATTGATTTCATCTTCTTGAACCATGTGAATTCCTTTATGTATCAGATCACTATCGGATAGTGGATCTCTTCCTGACTTAATCCAAATATGACCCCAAAACATATAAGAATGATTAGGATTATGTATGTGTGGGGTTTCGACAACAAGTTTTCTTAAGTCGTCAAGTGTATAATCCCTACTTGTTAACATTTTATCTAAGTTTTTATAAAAACACTCCCTCCAAAAGAGGGAGGTAAGCCTTGTGCCTACTCAAGAACCTTCTTCTTAGGTTAAAAAAGCCTAAGAGACCCTAGTTTCACTATGACTTAGTGGGGTAAAGTAAAATCAATTACAACTTACTCCTAACAGCGGTCAATAAGGGCCTTTCCCTTATGACCTTTATGCGTTGGTTATATTTATTTTTCCACTGGAGGAACCATACCTGTCGGGTACCAATAAACCCAAGCATAATCTTTTTTACTATTTGACAGCCATCCAAAACACTTTTTAGCGGCCGTCTTAATTAATTTTGCCATAGTTAAAATAGTGTTTGAGTTAATTCTCATAGTCACATAAAAGGAGAATAAAAAATAAGAGACATAAGATTGGGGGAATTGTAACCAAAATTATAGATAAAAACATTTAATTCCCTTTAACATAAACTTATAGAGGTTTTATTATGTTGAAGAGAGTTATTTTAGGGATTGTAATGGCACTTTGTTTTACTGTGCCTAGTTTTTCACAAATTATCAAATTTAAGGCTACTTCTGTTGCCTTCAAGGAAGTAGGTTATCGTTGGTCAGATTGGCAAAAGTGTAATATTCTTATCACTTTTAATCTTAAAAGTGATAAAGTAGTGATTTATAGTCAATCAATCCAAGTCTATAAAGTTTTGACTCAGGGCCAAGAGTTTGTAGATGAATCAGGAGGTCAACAAGTAAAATACGATGTTATAGATCAAGATGATGATCTAGGAGATTTAAGACTTAGGGTTGAACGCAATGGGAACTCGCAGATTTATATAGATTTTGCTGATGTCTCTTGGGTTTATAATGTAGTAAGGATCAGTGAATAATATTGAAGAAAAACTTGATCAGATCTTAGAACTAACAAAAGAAAATAATAAGATCTTAAAGAAAATTTTTGAGCATACGGAATCAGATTCACCAGGAAGAGAGTTTCTTTTAAACTTAGGTGCAGATATACTTGGAGATTTTCTTATTAATGGAAGAAAGAAATAAAATTAAGGGCTATTGAATTAGCCCTTAATTACTAAAATAATAATGTTATGGCAGTTTATAGAATAAAAAGATTTACAAGAGCAGAAAAAGAAGCTTGGAAAGAAGTCTATAGAAATCTAGTTCGTGGTGATCTTTTTAAAGATGATAAAAGAAATTATTTTATCATAAATAATACAAAAAATCCGAGAGATCTTTTCAGAGCACAGAAATTGGCTATTGATTTACATGGATTATCTGAAGGAAATAAAAAAGGTTTCGATATTCAGAATGCACGGACTTTATTAACTAATGCCGGAATGCCTAAAATGGCAGGACAAGTAGAAAAGTTAGTTGATAAATACACCAACAAGAGAGCATTGGTTAGATTAAAGAGATTAAAAGATAGGGGAGAATTTTTTGATAAACCAGACTATAGCTTTGATAAGCTCATCAATAGAGGTTTTCAACAATTTAACAAAGGAGAATCAATTATGAATGATTATCAAAAATATCTTCCTCGAAAGTCTAAGGAAATGGACAAGCTTATTCGATATTCTCAAAATAAGCTTAAAGTTCCTGTAAAATTCGAATATAATCCGAGTGAGCTTAATCCAAATCAGAGCTATATGATAGGATATTCACGAAATAATCGAAACAATAGAACTGTAGATGAGATTCTTGGAGGAAGAGTAGTTCTAGGAAAGAATGCTAATGAAGGGATTTTAGCACATGAGTTGGGACATGCCAGAGCTTTTGAAGGTCCTTATGGTCGTGATTTAAAAAGAGTTTCGAGTGTATTCAGTCCTCTTTCTCCTTTTAGGAGAATGACTAGTGATGGAAAAGTTTTTCTAAGACAAAAGAATACAACGTTCCGAACTGCTGCAGATCAATTTGCTACATACATTAATGAAAAATCTGCAAATCATTATGGACACTCTATTTTAAAGAAAGCAAAAGTAGACCCTAATATTATAAATAAAAGTTTTATAGGTAGACTCGGTAATGAGCTTAATTATGCAGGAGCAGCACTTGAAGATATAGCTCGTAAAGGTAGAGCAGGTAATTATGATTTAAAAAATCCTAATATTTAAGGATAAAAAAAAAATCCAGCTGACATAATGTCAGCTGGATTTTAATTCTTTAATAAATTGATCTACCATCTCTTTACTTTCTGTAGTTAATGAATTTGTAATTTCTGAAAATAAATATTTTCCAGGAACATCTACTATATCACCATTATTATAACCCTTGATATTGTCCATCTCCTCGAGTTGAAGAGAGATAACAACATATTTAGTTTTTGAAAGAGATGTTTGTAAGTGTGCTTCAACCCCAGACATTTTACATTGAGGTTGATAATTACTAAAAATAATTTTCATAAGATTTATTGTTTATTCTTATATATAAGGGTTTTAAGCCAACCCACAAGTTATTGAATAAATTATTTTTATTTACTTATTAAGTAAAAATAAATAAAATGAAGAAAACAGAGTTTAATGAGCTCATTGAAAGAGCTTTTTCTGAAGGATATAGTTGTGCCCAAAAAGAATTTGCATCAGCTAATAGATTAATTGAAAGAGGTAAGAATTGGGATTCTAAAGTAATTACTCCAACTGCACTTCAGACAACTGATCAATTTCGTAAGAAAGTAGCTGATAAGATGGGCAGTAATGATATATCTTGGGTTCATGAATTTGCAAAGAAAAATAGAAATAGTTCTTTAGGTGCAAGAACTATTGATCAAATTAGAAATATCTCAGACAAACATGCAATGAGATTGACCCCTAAGAGAGCAGAAATTATTGAAGCTGCTGCTAAAGCAAGAAGAGAAGTTTCTGAATCTTTACAAAGTAAAAGAAAAAATGCAATAGATCTTGCAAATAAATTAAAAAATCTTTATTAGGATAAAAGAAAAGAAGAGGAAATTAATCCTCTTCTTTTTTATTTTCTTGTTCTTTCTTTTTTCCGAACTTATCTTTCAATGCATAGTATCCCTTAGCCATTTTCTTACCTGCAGCTCTACCGATAAGACCAGAGCCGATATTAGCAAGACCTAAACCTGCATAAGTACCGAGAGCATTACCAAGCTTCTTTCTCGTATCTTTCAAGAGTTCTTCACTTGCTCCCATCTTCTTAAGCTGTTTGTATCCGTGAATAGAAGCAGCGGCTTCAGATCCTACAAGGGCAGCAGAAGCGATACCAGGAAGAATAACTGACTTGTATTTATTCCATTTGCTTTCCTTCTTGCCTTCTCTTTCAAGCTTTTCTTTCTTAATACCTGAATGAATTGCAGCAAGACCGCCACCTATCATGACAGCAGGGTTTCTAAGTGAATGAAGTACTCCACCGACTGACTTAATACCCTTACCTTCTCCATCCATATAGTGCTCATGGCCCATTTCATGTGCTAAGATATCTGCTCGACCCTTCATACTTTTGTCGATTTTGAATCCTCTCTTACCTACATTAATTCCGCCATTTGCCTCATTCAAAGTCTTCTTTATGTTAGCCCAGGCACTATCTTTTTTACCGTCTTTTCTTTCACCCTTGATACCTCTGGCAAAGATATTTCTAAGACCTTTCATTTCTGGAGAATAAGCAGCATTCTTGTTACCTTGAACATAAAAAGACTTATCATCATCAATCTTTACATTTCTTGACTTGATATTTTCTTTCAGCTTATCATAAAGTCCTTTACTTTCTTTAGTACCTTCATCTTCAAGGTCTTCCAAGAATTTTTGCCCTGCATAAGCATTGAGTCCTATACCAGCTGCATAAGCACCGTATCCAAGTAAACCTGATTTACCTGACTTCTTTTTCTTCTTTGGTTGATCTTCTTCTTTATTTTCCTTTTCTTCTGAAAACTCTTTCTGTGCATATTTATAACCTTCACAGAAAGCTTTTTCAATGAGTTCATTAAAATCTATCTTTTTCATAAATTCTTAATCTTCGTTTTCTTGTTCTTGTTCTTTCTTTTTCTTATTTGCTTTATGCTTATTATAAGCATATATGCCTCCGCCCAATAAAGCAGCGCCTCCTGCAATACCTGCTCCAATAAGAGCCGCTCTCTTATTTCTCTTTGTACGGATATTTTTAATATTTTCTAAACGTTCTTTTGCTTCAGCTTTATCGAACAAGTTTGCATAGTCTTTTAATTTCTGCTTTTCTTCTTTATATTTCTTAGTTCTTTTTTCTAAGTCTGAATTAATTTCATTATAGTTATAATGACCTGCACCTAATTCACGATCTCTTAAAAGTTTTTTAAAGTCACCTTCATGTTTTCCGCGAACATTTTCATAGTTATTATCAATCCAATCGTGACGCTTTTGTTCCTTATGTGCGATACCTGGTTTAATTTCCTTTTCTACGTTTTCACGCATTAATTCACCAGCTCTTTCTGACTGTCTCAACATTTCGCCCAGATGTGACTTTCTATGAGCATTTTTAAATGCTTCTCCTGTTCTACCTGCTCTATTAGTTGTTGTTTGAATTTTTGTTCCAATATTACCACCATGAATTTCACTAGTAGACTTAATATTGCTCAATGATTTTGGTTCATTCCAAGCAAAATCTTCCAAACCATTATTAAAATCATTTCTAACTTTATTGAGACCAATAGCATAATCTCTTCTTCTTTGTCTCAATTCTTCTTTTTGTCTCTTAGTAAGACCCTCGTAATCCTTACGAGCATATTCTTTCTGTGCATATTCATAGCCTTCACAGAAAGCTTTTTCGATGAGTTCGTTAAGTAGCATAGTTTATTTTTATTATTATATTTAAAGATTAATTAAATTTAATGTTTTATTATTGGGTTTAATCCCATTAATTTACTTTATAATTTATCTTCCCTTTTTATAAGTTATTGAAATAGTAAAATATTTTTCTCACAAAGAAAATTAAAATATATGGCAACTTTTAGATTACAGATCTTATCAGAGAGACTTTTTTCTAAGGGAGGTAAATTAAGAAAAGATAAAAGAAAGGCATATGCCATAAAGCAACAGCAGCAGCAAAAACCGAAGCAGAAGATACAGGTACCGGCTGCACCTAAGCAAAAGGCTCCAGCCACGACTACTCCTGCTCCCGTAGTAAATCAAAAGCCTCAAGTACAACAACCTCAGCAGGCTCAACAGAATAATCCTGTAATAGCAACAGGTAACAATGGAACAACAAATGTTCCTGCGCCTATTGTTCCTCCTGTACAACAACAGCAACAGACACAGGCGCCGTCACAGCAACAGCCTCAAGCTCAACAAGGGTCATCTTCACAACAGAAACCTCAATCGAATGCATTAATTATTCCTCCTCTTCCAAATGAAGGACAACAGCAATCTACTTCTGGAAACGGAAATCAAGGAAAACAGCAGAAACAACAACCGAATATTGATCCAGAAAATGTCGTTATTGGTCAACAACCTACAGGACAGCAAGGAACTACAGGGAGTGTAGATTGGGGACAGCTTGGATCAGCTGCATTGGGTAAGGTCAAGCCTATTGTAAGAGGTGCTGCATTGACTGCAGGTGTTCTTGGAGCAGGTGCTTTAGCTGCAGGACTTTATGGAACTAAGAAAGTAGGTGAAGCTGTAGGTCAAGGTTTAGAAAATATTGATGAGCGTCAGGAAGAAAATCGTAGATGGAGACGTGAAGAAAAAATGGCTAAACGGTTGATTAAAGCAGGATATAATCCTTATCAAGAAGGACAGAGAATTGGTGGATATTCTTTTACTAAACCTTATTATAGATAATTAAAGATATGGACAATAATTTAGGAACACTAAAAGAAAAGCTTTGTTGTGAGGGAGTAGAGTCACATCAAGAAGAGGAAAAGGGTTATAATCCTAATCAAGGAAAATGATATGATTAAATTTAGACAAAAAGTTTTTTCTGGTGCATTAGTTGGGGAAGAATATAAATCAAGAAAAGAAAAAAGTATTGATTCTAAAATTTCTTCTGCTAAAGATGAGTTAGATAAATTTAAAGAAAAGAAAAAAGAATATAAGTCTTCTCCTGAGATTTTAAAAACGTCTCAAGGTGGTATGAAGACTTACAGAACAAAAATAGATAGAGCTAGATATAAATCTTTACAGGATATTTCTAAACTTGAACAGAAAGGTGCAAAAAGTGAAGAAATAAATAAAGCTCTTCTTAATCATACAATTAACTATGGCAAAAAAAAGAAAAACAGATAAAGAAAAATTAGCAGAAGCTAAGACAAGTAGAAACATCAGTGCAGCAATTGCTTTAGGTGGTGGTATTATTAATGGAGTATTAGGTGCAGATACTGCAAAATATAAAGCAATGAAAGATCAATATAGGGAGGCATTGCGTAAGATTGAAGGATGGGAGGATAGAGTACGAAATAATGGCGGTAATTTTACCGAACAAGAAGCTAGATTTATTTCAGGTGGTGAAGATAGTTTTGAAAAACTTCGTGGAGCTATTTATCAATCCCCTAGAACAAAAAAAGCTAAAATAAAAGGTGCAATTGCTAGTGGTCTTGTTGGTGCATTACCGGGAACTCTTGGAGTACTTGCAGGTAATATGGAAATTAAGAGACTTGAAAAGAGAATTGCAGCAAAGGAAGCTAAAGAAAAGTCTTATTCAGTAATGGATAAAATGTTTTCAAAGAATTTTGTAGAACCATCAGACGATGAAGTATCAAAATTATCTCGCAATCAGATTCTTAGTCTTCTTGATAAGAAAAATAAACAAGTAGATAAGGATAAGGAAGAATATATTAATAAAAAGACTACTCGTGGAGGTATTATTGGTGCATTAGTAGGAGCTGGTTTGGGTTCACTTGCTTCAGATCTTGGCAATAAATACATTGGAAAGATGGATACTAAGACAGCTGTCCTTAATTCTCTTATTGGTGGAGGTCTTGGTGCATATGCAGGATATGGACAAGGTAGAAAAATTGCAAAAAATTCTGCTAAAGACTACGTAAAAGATGCAGATGAATTTAACAATAATAAAGTTACTACCAAGTATGCTAAGAAGCTTGATGCATTAATGAGAAAATATGGTCATCAAGATGATCTCGAAGCAGTCAATGCGGAAAGAATAAGAAATGAGAAGAAGGCTAAGAGTGAATTAAAGGACTATCTTAAGCACAATAGTGTCCTGAATTTGGGAAGAAATAGTATTAGAGTTCGTTAATATGGCAAGTTATAGAGTTTTAAGAAAGCTTTATTCTATTAATGTACCTCAAGAGTCTCCAAATGAAGTTCCTAAAAGCTCTAACAAGCCTGGAGTTGTCCCTAGTACTGTATCTGGGAATCAGGCGTCTCAGATGAAAAATCTTTCTGAGTCTAGAAGAATGCAAAATCAGTTGGTTTTGTCTAATATGAAAACTAAAAGACAAGACATGATTAATCAGAAAGCAAGAATGGAACTTCTTGGGAAAGAAAGGAAAGAACAGAATAAACAAATAATTGAGTCTCAGAAGGTAGAACAAGAACGTACTAACAATCAGAATAAGCTTCAAGTGTCTATTAATAGACAGAATCGTCCTGATTTAGGTAAAGTTATGCCAGCTAATTTAGTAAAGACTAGAACTACACCTTCAGAAACTAAATCAGTAAAATAAGATGGAAAGAAAAAAATCATTTTCATATCAAGACCCAGGAGGTGTAAGTTATATTTGTGGACAAGTATATCGACTAAAAAGAAAACAAAAGGAATTTACTTCTTGGGGACTTCGTGCCGCAGCTGCATTGGAGAGAGGAAAAAGAAATTTACAGAATAAAGTAGAAAATACTTTTGGAGTAGAAAAAGTAATAGATCCACAAACAGGTCAGCCTGCAGCAACAGATGCTAGAAAAAGACAGCTTTTAAGAAAGGGAGTACAGCCTACATTACCTGTACAGACTTCATCAAAGCCTACTGAAATTGGAAAAGACGGCACTATTGATCTTGTAAGTATAGGTAAACGTGCTTTTCGAAAAGCAAAACCTATAATTGGAAAAGGAATTAATACGGGTATTGATGTAGTAGAAAATATGGCTTATCCTGCTGTAGGAGCAGTCACTACTCCAGGAAGAACATTGTCTAAAGGTATTTCTAAGACAATAGAAAATCCTGTTGCAGCCGGTACATATGCATTAAGTTATGCAGCACCTTTTATGGGGACTGCAGGAAAAGTTATTATGGCAGTAGATAACGCAATTCCAAATCCCTTACAATATAAGGCTATAGATCATTTGACTCCTGCCCCAATTAAAACAAGATTGAAAAATGCTTCAGAAAAATTTAATTCTGGGGTCGGAAAAAAGATGAAGTCATTTCAATGGGGCGATGTTCCTAATGCTGTAAATAAATTAGTAGCACCATCTCCTTCAAAGAATAAGTAATTTAATTTTTGTAAAATTGTAAAATAGCATGTCAAATATATTTCAAAAAATGTTTTCTTCTTGGGGTTTAGGAACAAGAGTACCTCTTCGTACTAATGTGTTTGGTAAGGGAGGTAAAGGTTCCTATTCTCCGATAGGACAAACAGGAAATTCAAAATTATTTGGATCTGGAGTAGATAAAGTTTCTCCACTTCTTGGAAATGCTCAGCCAACTTCACTTATTTCTGGTTGGTATTCTAGAGTAGCAGAATTAAAAAATTATTATAATTTAGATATCACTAATCTCTGTGTTTCTATGATTAGTGATTATGTTATAAATTTCTTAAATAAAACTTCTACTCAAGTCTGTACTATTCTCACTGAAGAAGGTGAAGTAGATACACAAAAGACTGATCGTATTAATACGATTTTGACTAAACAGATTGATATTTTTCAATATATTCAAGACCATATTAATGAATCAGTTTATTATGGCTGTTACTATTCAATGCTTTACAAGACTAGGGATGAAACTGGACATGTTAAATTTACTGTACTAGACCTTCATGATCCTGTTTCAGTTATTATGAAGACAAAAATTAATGAAGAGGGTATAAAAGAAGATGAATATATAGTTCTTGGAGAAGATGGACAAGCTTATGTAATTCCTAGAGAAGAAGCATTTTATTTTGGATCTCCTACTTTCAGACTAAATAATGACTTAGATGATGAATGGAAAGGAAAGAAAAAGGGTAGTCAAGAATTTACTTTTTTTGGAAATAAGAAAAAGAGCGATGGACTCCCTAAAGGTCTCGTAGAGGAAAGTAATAGAGAAAAAGTAATTAAAAAAGAATACTTTTCAGCAGGTCAACCTATATTTTATTCAAATATTTTAAAAATTAAAGAATTTGTTGTAAAAGATCTTTTAGTTAATTTATTAACTTTAAGAGAGTTGACCTCTAAATCTATCCTTTCTCTTAGTATAGATAAAGGTGTACCTCCTGAAGTTTCGAGCGAACTTTGTGGACGTGTCCAAAAACTTTTCAATACTACGAATGAGTTAGCTTCTTTCATGTCGTCAAGTTTCTCTGCAGAATCCCTAATTGAAAATATCTTAGGAGGAGGATCTGTAGTATGTATTCCAGACTACAATTCGACAATTACAAGTAAAGGTTTGATAAATACAGATAAATTATCTGAAAAATTATTAGAAATTTTACAAGGATTAGAACAAACTAAGTCTAATATTTTATCTACTGTAGGTATTCCTAGTGGCGCATTAGATAATTCGGCTGGATCTAAGTGGACAATACTTCAACAATCTGAAAGATTAAATTCTCGCATTAACTCAGTAATGAATGGTATTTCCAATTCGGTTACATCTTTAGTTTGTACACTCTATAAGATACTTTATAATGAGGAACTTGATCCATCTTTGGTGAAATTGCATCTCTTAGAAAAATCTACTGTAACTTATAATAATCAAATTAATCAAGCTGAGTCAGTCAATAATTTGATCCAACAGGTATCAAACGTACTTACTACATCTATTCAGACTCTTGATCAAATTGGTTCTTTGATTGATCCAAAACCATATTTATCTTATATACAAAATCTCCTTAGAGATATTGACCCAAATACTGAGCCATTTATTACTGAAGAAACATTAGAAAAATATTCTAAGTTGACAGAGATAAAATATAATAGCTCTCTCGCAAATATGGGCATTGATTTAGAACAATTAAAGTAAAAACCCAAGTTTTTTATAAGTTTTTAGAGAAATCTTTTAATAGAACAATTGTTTTTATAGAAAAAATAAAATTATGTACATAAGAAGAAAAGTATTCTCAATTTCTGAACGTAATGAGCAAGAAATTGAAAAAGCCTTCTCAAAAGGTTATACAGAAATGTTGAAGAAGATTGCAGAAGATGCTGATTTTGAAGAAGTACCAGGTGATGGTAATAACAATCTTCCTAAAAACTCTAAGGCAAAGCTTTATTTTAAGAAGTTAGCTAAGCTTATTAGTAATAATCCTGGTAAGACTGCAGCTATTCTTGGTGGCGCTGGTTTGGCAACAGCAGGTGCTGCATACTACAAGAAGAACAAGAAAAAGAATGCAGAAGAAAAGACTTATTCAGAATTGATTGAAGAAGCTTATACTCTTGGTAGTGAATATGCACAGAAAGAGTTTAGTGCACTCGAACAGCATCTTGCTCCAGCCCCCGAAACAAAGAAGGAAGCTAAAGAAGAAGTTTTAAAAGCTACTTTGGAAAATAAGGGAATTAATGTAAATAAAAATCAAGAAATTAAAAAGTAAAAATACTTATCATCTACAGAATCATTGAGTTGGTTCTGTAGAACAACCTTAAAAATCCCACTCTATGTGGGATTATTTTAAGTTTTCTTATAATAAAGATTAGAAATTTCAAAGAAAAATATAAAAATCGTGAAAGCAATAGCAAAATTATTTTCATTGAATACTCCGGCTTGTGATGGTAGTATCATCCCTACTCGTGTATTTGAGGAATATTTAGGTAGTCCGATTTACAGGGAGACAATGGAAGATCATACTGCTCTTGGTGCGATTACTCATTATAACCGTAAGCCTCATTCAGATGAAAAGGGTGTTATAGGTAAAGATGACCGCAATCTTATGATTACTCCTCAAGGAGAAAAAGGTGGTTGTTTTACTCATTATATCTCTAAAATGTGGATCGAAGGTGAATGGGCTATGGGAGAAATTACATTCTTGGATGAGAGCGTAATGGATTCTGAGGCACAGGAAAACATCAAGCGAGTAAAAGGTCTAATTAAGAATGGAGTAAATCTGAATGGTTCTGCCGTAATCGTCGCATATTGGAATAATCAAGGCGGAAATGATTATGCTGCTAAGATTCAGAAAATTTCTGGCTGGGACTTTACAGCCAATGCTTCTTTTGCGGGAAGTAAAATAGTTAAAGTAATTGAAGAAGGAGAAAAAACTTTTTCTGAAACTATTCCTGAAATGAAAGTAAAAACTTTTTCAAATGTATCTGGAATGGTTGAACCAGAAGTACTTAAGTCTTCAAAAATTAACGGTCAGTTTACTAAACTGATGGTTAAAGAATTTTCTTGTAACATAGAACTTAAAGAAGTCGAAAATAAACCAGTAGAACAGCCTATTCAAAAAGAATTTACTGCTGCTACAGTAAAAGAAAGACTTCGCGAAGGTAAGATGTCCCCAAGAATGCGTTTTAGACGTTCAATTATTAGTTACAAGCAAGTAATTAAGCAGCTTGGAGGACCTGGAAAATTGAAAGAAGAAGATGAAAAAGTTTTAAAGTCATTGTTCATTACAGACCTTTTAGATATTGTAAAAACAATTGCTCCTGAAATTGAAAAAGGTAAACAGATAAATACACTCTTGGGTGCTAGTGCTCTTGGCAAGAATGTACGTATGGCAGCTCAAAAATTACAGCTTCCATTCCGTATGAGTATGACTGAGTTGAAGAAGAATGGCTATCCAAGTAAGATGCGATATGAAAAGATTCAAGATGCATATCTTGAGTTTGTTAATTCTATCTGTTCTGAAATTTTTGGTACATCTTCTACATTACCTGATAATTTGTCTGAAGAAGATGAAGATGATGCTAATGGTAAATAAAATTAAAAGAAGATGGCTAGAAAGAATTTATTTTTAAAAGAAAGAAGAAGTTTATTCTCTTCTCCTGTTGATCAAATTGAAGCAGTTGTTCCTGAAGAAGCAAGAAATATTTTAATCTGTCAAGATTGTGGATATGAGCTTCAAGAAAAAGGGACTACTACTGCTGCAGTATGTCCTAATTGTGGTGGTCATCGATTTAATAATTTAAAGAAAATCGGTGAACATCAGATAGGTGATTTTAAAGGAGGAGAAGAAAAGACATTTAGTATAAAAAAGAGAAGATCTTTATTTTCTCTTGCAGAAACATCTGTAATGCCTGATCCAACAGAATTTATTTGTTCAGATTGTGGACATGTTTTTCTAGATCAAGCAGAGACAGTTTCTGGAACTCGTTGCCCCAACTGTGGTGGTGGGAGAGTTATGAAGTCTACCCCTTGTTCTTGTGAAGGAGAAGAGGAGAAGGAATTTTCTAAAATCGATGAGTTTTTAAGAGAATATTCAGGGCAGACTGTGGAAACTTCTGAGATTGAAAAGATTTTTAGTGAGCGTGGAATTGTAGAAGATATCTATAATTCTGGATATGCCACAGAAACTGAAGATGGTCAGATCTGTTTTTCCGAGAATTCAGATGCCATTAGAAAAATGTTTTCTAAACTTGTGATATCGATCACAAAAGAATTGGATCTTCCAAGTCCTATACAAAATACAAAGGAAGATTTGATTAATCAGCTCGCAATTAATGGTAATATTCCACAGAAAGGTATTGCTATTATTAAAAAAGTACATGGAATATGTCCTTCTATCGACATAACAAAGCGAGAAGATAATTATATCAAAGACAGCGGTATTATGAATGATCTTAATTATGAATTTTCTGGAAATAAAGAAATTTCATTGAAAGAATTTTTAAATCATCTTAATACACATTACAATGACGCTCCCGAGAATATACTAGACCAATTAATTGATTCAGGTTCTATAAAAATCTCTGGTGCCAAAGTAAATATTTTATAATAATAAAAAGATTTTAAGAAATATATGGCTATTACAAAATTTATGCAAGTAATGTTTTCAGCAGTAGAACGCGAAGATGAAGAACTTGCAAACCAGGTTGCTGGTGATATTGAAGCAGCTAAGAAAGACGGCAGCGTAGAAACTGAAGAAATTGATTATCGTCACATGGGTAATGGTGACGTTATGATTCATGATAAAGTTAATAATGAACTTACTCTTGCTCAACAATCAGAAGAAGACCATGAGTCTTATGACCTGATTGCTATGCCAGACAATGCTTTGGAAACTTATTTGCACCCACTCGAAGATGGAGTATCTCATGAAGAAATTACAAGTGGTGAAAGTGAAGATTTCCATGAACATGTAGGACCAGAATATTATCTTCAGGATGAAAACAATGTTCAAGAAACTGCAGACATGCATGAAGCTCTTGAAGGTGGTCCGGTAGAAGAAGAGAAAGAGTTTTCAGTATATACTGAAAATGTTGCAGTACAACGTATTTTCTCTGATCAAGAATTCTGTGAACGCCTATTCTCAGAAGCTATCGAATCAGAAGAAGTAGTTAAGGTTGGTGACATTAAGGTAGAAAAGATTGATGATGATACAGTTTTAGTAACTAGTGAATCTACTGGTGATCAAGCTCGTGTAGAACTTGACGGAGATGAAATGGAAGTTACTGAACTTGAACAAAAGGAAATGTCAGAAGAGGAACTTGAAGATTCTGATGAACAATATGAACCTATGTTTGTAGTAGGCGTAGATGTAGACAATCACGTTATTGTAGATGCTCCTGTATACACTCCAGAAGATGCACAAGATTTGGCAATGAAGTTGAGCGACAGTGGCGTTGAAGGTATCGGAGTATTTGAATGTCCTATGGAAGCACGTGAACATGCTGAAATGTTGCTCCAAGAATTGGGTATTCAGAACGAAGAAAACGTAGCTGAACCAGAACAAGCAGAATTTTCTGACTATGATGTATATGTTACTCGTTTCTTTACTGATAGTGAAATCGAAGAAATTGAACGTTATTTCTCAGAAGCAGAAGAAGAATATTATGAACGTTTGTTTTCAGAAGTAGATCTTGAAGATTGTTCTGATTTCATGTTGAAGATGTTTTCTGAAACAGAAGACAATGCTCCAACACAAGAAATGATTGAAGATGCTTTGGAATCTGGTGAAGAAATTGAAACAGATGAAGAAATTGTTACTCCAATTTCAAAAGATACAGTTATTGTAGAGGATAAAGAAAATGGTGAATTCACCAAGATCACTGTATCAGAAGATGATATGGATGTAAATAAGATTTCAGCTGAAGAAGCTAAGGAATTGACAGAAGACGTTGGTCGTGAAGAAGGTAAGAACTTCTCTATTACTTCTTACATGGTTCGTTTATTCTCTGAATCAGAAGAAGATGAGATGCCTATGATGTCAGACGTGAAGAAGGCACTCGAAACAGGTGAATCAGTAGAAACTAGTGATGAAATCATTACTCCAGTATCTAGCGATGAAGTAGTTGTAGAAGATAAGGAAACAGGTGAATTTACTAAGGTAGGATTCGAAGATGGTGAACTTGATGCTGAAGAAATTTCAGAATCAGAAGCAATGGAATTAATGAAAGAAGAAAAAGAAGAAGTTGCTGAAGAAGAATCACCTATTGAAGAAGAACCTAAGGAAGAAGAAAAGTCTTATTCAGAAGTTAATCCAATCTTGTGTAAGTTCTTTTCTGCTGTAGCTCCTCAAGCTGTGGCTCCTGCCGTTGCAGCACCGGTAGCTGCTCCTGCTGTAGCTCCAGTACAGGAAATGCCTATGGTTGATCCTAATGCAGTCGCTGCTCCTGTAGAACCAGAGATTCCTGTAGAAATTCCTAGTGTTGAAGCAATTGAAGATAAAGCTTTAGCTGCAGTAGAAGCTATTCATGCTGCTGCTCAAGACGCTGCAAATATGATTCAGCAAGCTAAGGAAGCTCCAGTACCTGGTGCAGAAGAAGATCTTCAAGAAGCTCAATTCTCAGATAAGCTTTTTAGTGAAACATTAAGTACTTGGTTAAATAGAAATATTAACAAGTAAAAACCCTAGAAATCTCCTAAAATATAGGAGATTTCCTTATTAATAACTTTTAAAATAACAAAATTTATATATGAATACACAATATTTGCGTCTTATGCAGGAACCTGCAATGATGGACGCTTTGGTAAATAGTTCAGTGTCTGCAGAAGACGCTAACTTGCGTTCACGTGAATACGCAAAGATGTTTGCTCGTAATGCAGAATTGGCAGAAATGGTAAGTGGTATGCCTAACTTGTTGCAAAAGACTTTCTCTGGCTATGCAGAAACTCCATTGTTGTCTACACAATATTTTAATGCATCTGTAGCTTCTTTCGTTAGCTCATTTGCAGGTTTTATGTCTATCGAACGTGACTTTGATCAACCGAACGGTTTGTTCTATTGGTTCGACGTTTTGGGTGTAACTGATATGCGTACAGTTATTCCTAACTTGGGTCCAGATAGCTATCAGGATATCCAATCAATGGGTGGTTTCACTTTGGAAATTACTCCGGCTGCTGCTGATTATTCTGCATTGATTGGTCGTAAGATTATCGCTGGTACAGTACGTATTAAGATCCAGACTAAGGATGGTGGCAAGTATGAATTGATCGATAACGGTATGGGTGAATTCATGGCTACAGCAGGTAAGTTGAATACTTCTAAGATCAATTATTTGAATGGTAAGTTGGAATTCCAATTGACTAATGCTTTGACTGGTGACGCTACAACTGAAAAGATTACTGTAGTAGGTAAGGAAGACGTAACTGGTACTCCATCTAATACTATCGGTGCTTCTAATGCTCATGCAAATGACAAGCGTTTCTTGGGTAAGATGCAACAGATTGGTTTGTCTACAGTACCTGATATGTTGGTTGCTGAATACAACATCGCTTCTTTGGGTGCTTTGAAGAAGGCTACTGGTTCTGATATGGCTACATTCTTGTTCAACAAGTTGCGTGAATTGTATACTAAGATGATTAACTACAAGTTGAT
>JAEIGA010005273.1_pt1 | contig 19808 bp, 25 predicted proteins | sample 9270691 | NCBI WGS metagenome assembly JAEIGA01 (sample SAMN17057246, study PRJNA624740) | gut metagenome | biome: biome; isolation source: fecal sample | host: Bos grunniens | place: China: Xizang | collected 2019 | reverse complement strand
GCCTGGATGAAACAGCTCCTGTGGTTGCGTAGTTGTAGCCGAAAATAGTTACCGGGACAGTGTGAGCCGGAGACAGAGTGCCGGAGATCGATGCACCGCCTTTCCTGGTTCCTTCGGCATCGTAGACATTTACCAGCCTGGAATTAAGGAAATTGGTCTGCAACCGATAGATGGTGTTCGTTTTGAGCGCACAGGAAACAGAGGAACCTGTGTTAAATCCATAGTAGATGCTATTAGCACTCATGGGATACACACAGTAGAATCTTGTGGGATCAGCATTCTCACGGGAACCCATAGGGATTCTGTCTTGCAGGACGGGGAACGATGCCACGATCTCCAGGCCCGACTCGTTATCGGCATAAAAATCAGTGATGATATACGGGTACGTCCCCTCCGCCGCAGCGGTGATGTACTCGACCCTCTGATAGTCCTCCCTCGGATCAGGTGCCGCATTGCCGCTATCTGCATCGGGCAGACTGTTGGCAATCTCAATGCACTCCCGCACCAGAGCCGTGTTCTGCTGGATTCTTTCTGCATTCGTCATTCTGCCGCCTCCTCTCTCTGGTAAATCTCCACCTCGTACGCATTTGCCGTATCCCAGGTGGTGGCGCTGTTATACTGGCGGAGTTCAATAGCTCCATCTGAAACCATGAATTCACCGTTTCCAATGCCGGATTCCACCCCGACCGCCGCATACCTGACCTTTCCGCCATCATATACGGCCTCAATAGCGCCGAGGCTGAGATCGCAACAGACAGCGTATTTCTGGATTTTGTGGTTTGCGGTCACGGTGTCCACGGTTCGCCGCACGGAAACCATCGCTGCGATACCGCCCAGCGGATTGGGAATGGTGAACGAGGCCGTGGATTCGGGAGTCGCTAAAAATTTGATGTATTTGGCACCGCCTCCGCTGCCATCCCCGGCAGCCTTACCACTGAGGATGCCCTTAAGCTCGGCAATGGCAGCCGCCTGCTCAGCCAGCTCCGCACTCAGATCCTCCGGCACACCGCCAGCCGCCTTCCCCTGCATCGCCTCCCGGATCTGCTCGATCAAAGAACCCTGCTGGGCCAGCGGAGTATCCAGCTTTTCGGAGGTGACGGTGATATCACCGGGGCAGTATTTTCCGCCGACGTGCAGCTGCACACCGGCTCCTCCCTCCAGATGGATGTCAGACATAGGTCACCTCCCCGGCATACTTAGGCAGCGCAGCCACCACAGCCGCAGTGATCGCCGCCTTATCCGCATCCGTCAGCGCATACGCAGGCCCCTGGGGGCCAACGGCACCCGTGTCGCCCTTGTCACCTTTAGGACCCTGCGAACCGGTGTCGCCCTTGGGTCCCTGGGCTTTGACTCCGGTGTTGGTGGTGCCGACATACCAGTTACCGTTACTCCCAATATGCGGGCTGATGCCGTCAACGCCGGGAGAACCGTCCTTGCCGGGGCTTCCGTCTTTACCGTCAAAGTAGTCAACACCCTTTTTGGGGGTATAGCCGTCCTTACCGGGATCTCCTTTCTGGCCTGGCTCACCTTCGGGCAGATGCACCGTCACGGGATCAACCGTGGGCAGCTCCTCCGAGCTGGGGGAAAATTCCACCGTCATGGTGTCCGTGGCGGTCTGGCTTACAACCGGGATATAGTATCCGCCGGGAGTTCCAGGCTCTGCAGGGCCTCCACCGCCACCCTGGGCAGTAAGCTCCCAGCTACCGTCGAGGAGTTCTTCAACGGACATACCCTCACCGAGGGACAGGGGCATCGCCACACCGTCAACGACATAGAGCATTTTCCCGTTGTATCTGCCGTCAAAGGGGATTCTCGCCGCCACTGTCTCGTAGCGCAGAACCTCCACAGGCTCATAGATATAGCTATTGGGTTTCGGAGCTTTGACGACCGAAAGGAAATGACAGTGGATGATCCCGTCCTCGTTGCACACATAGACGGTGATGTCCTTGTCTGTCATCATCAGTTCCGGCGGGATGTCGGCAATCAGCTTGTCGCCTTCCCGCCGGGTCTGCACTACGGGAGCCTCCACGGTGTCGCAGTTTGCATAGCGGATGAACACTCCATCCGGGTAGTCCTCCAGAATGATGTGTTCCTTCGGCTGCCACTGCCACACAAATTGTCTGCCCTCGCCTACATAGATTTTTCTCATGCGATTGCTCCCTTCTTTGTAGTGCGCCAAGCGCCGTTGTAGAGAGTTTTGTGATAGATTATTCCGTCATAGGAGTGGCCCAGCACAGAGGCATACTGATTGGTATGCTTATAAAGGGTTGCGCAAACGGTGTAGCCGCCAACGGCGGCAGAGGTAAACACAATGTCTCTGCTGGACATATCCGGCATATCTGCCATCAGGCCGTTCAGCCACGTTTCCAGACCGTTCTCTGTAGTGTCGGAGCGGCCCTCATAGTTGTCGTGGTTGCTCCGTTGGATAACAGGGACATTGTGCCTGATCCATCCCTCGCCCTCCATCGTCTGCGGAATAGCACGGGGGATGGAAACGGACGGAGTCAGATTAGTCAGTTTGTCCGAAATGCGGAAATACAAGCCATGGGCCGTCTGATAGTCCAGGCTCAGATTAATGGTAGCCGTGTAGGTGTTGCCACTGATGGTGGGTGTTACCGTCTGCCATGCACCGCTGTCGGCCCGATACTGGATGGACAGAGTGTTGCGTTCACTGCCGAGGCTACTATTAAAATAGTTGCCCTTGACAGTTACGGTCAGCGCATTGCTGCCCTGCGCTCCCCTCTCAGCCTCGATGATAGCGGACAGAGGAATATAGGGGATAACGCTCAGATTCGCCGCCTCCGTGGTCTCCCAGCCTCTGGAGTCCCGTGCGGCAAAGACAAACGCTCCGCTCTGCACATTGGGGATTTCGAGGGCTTCCGTGACGGTTACTCCGTTGATCTTGCGCCACTCCAGAGTCGCACCACGGAGCGCAACTGCGCCGAGGGTTGCCCGTGCTGTAGATGCTCCACGAATCAGGCGGTTTTCGTTTCCGGTGAGTGCAATGGTGACGGGGTTAATGTCCACCACCTTGGCGGTGAGTTGCGGAGCAAATGTACCGTCCGTCCGGATCTGAGCCTTTGCGGTGCTGCGTCCAATCTCGGTGTTCCCTGCGTAGGTGATGCAGGTCAGAGTGATGGGGGCAGACTTGGCTTTGGTCATTTCCAGATCCCAATTGCTGGGGATGTGGAAATCATAGTCGGATGCCGCCGATTTCTCCGCAACGATGCCACGCAGGGAGCCAAACGCATATTCGATGGTATGGAGGTAAGATGCGGACTTCCGCACAACGGAAATCCGCATATCCCCTCCGATCAGAGCATCCGTAGCAGCAATGGTGTTAGCCCTGGGGATGGGAGTCAGGTCGATAGATGCAGATTTCTCGATGACTCCAGCAGAAATCTTGGTGTCCATCCAAGTGCGCACCTTGACGGAGCATCTGCCGAGGTCATCGTGCGGGACGGTGATGGTCGTGTCGAGGATGGTCTGGGTCTTGCCCTTGGGCAGGGTGTAGTTCACGGAGTATTTCTGCTCCGTGCCGCCATTGACGGAAACCCAGTAGTTAGCCGTCCGGGTGTTATTGTTGCGGCTATCGCCGCTCTGGGTGGATTTCCAGAGAATACGCAGTTTTGATGTGTTGCTATCCAGGTACTGCGTGCCCTGGTAAAGTTTCAAAGTTTGGGATACTGCCATATTAGCCTCCCGTCCAAAGTGTTGCGACACAGGGTCGCCCTCGTTCGTCTGTCCATGCCTGCTGCCGGAGCATTGAAAATACATCCAGGTATCCACGGACATTCAGATTTTGTGCGGCGACACCGTCTGCCGCCGCCTGCATGACCACCGTTCCGTCAGAGCGAACAACGTAGACACCAGTTTCGTCCATGCGATTCTCGGTTTCTGCGCCCGTCCTGGCGATGACAACAGCAGAACCATTGACAGTTAAGCCGAACTCGGTGGAAACCTTGTCCACGCCGTTTTCGACAATTTCCGACACCTTCAGGGAGATGTTGTCGGCGGCTTGCTGGATGTTCGAAATCTGAGATGACACACCCTCCACAGATTCCTGCACCTGTTGCACAGTTGATGCCAAGCCATCAGCGGCAATCGTCACTTCCGTGATTTTCTGGTCGGTGTATGCCCTATTGTCATCGATGCGTGTCTCTGTCTCGGATGCCCGGACGAACAGCCCGGACACATCCTTTCGCAGCTCCATCATTTTGGCATTGACAACCTTGAACGACTCCTCATGTACCACCGTGGAAGATTCCCGGCTGTTGGAGCCAGTGCATTCCAGGGTATCCCGTTGCCCCTTGATGGTTTTGGACATGACATACATGGTCGCCGTCTTTCCGTTGCGGTCATGGATGGTGATGATGTCTCCTGCCCGGATTCCCGGATTGTGGAGCATCGTCACAATTCCGGGGGTGTAGGCGATGCCCCGCATAATGTTGTGGATGTTCTGCGCCACGGCTTCCAGTGCTTCCGGGTCGGAGTTGGTCAGCAGGTAATTCCCGGTGATGGGGTATGTCACACCCTCCACATCAGGATAAATCACACCGATATCGTCTTCAGACAGCCGGATTTGCACCCGGTCGATGGTGGCGGTCTGATAGTCTGCTAACTGCACGGAAAAGGTTTCTGTTGGGGTGATGATGGTATTGGTGGTGCGGTATCGCTCAAATGCAATACCGCCATCGGCATTCGCCCGGCAGAAGGTCGCAGAGATTTCCGCAATCCATTGCACAATCTTGCGTCCGGTGATTCCGTTCCCGGCGAACCGTTGCACCAAATAGTTTCCGTTCGTCAGCATTTCTGTGCCAATGCCAACGCCGCATTCGATAGCTACCATCACAGAAAGCTGTTCCACCGTGTAGGGCCACCCCTCCAGGGAGAGCAGCCAGTCCGTCAAATCCTTATCAAGTCTCGACACACGGTCATAGGCCGTGATCTTGTATCTGTTCGGGGACGGTCTGACAGGCTCCTCCATGGTGAATAAGCCCACTTTTTTACGGGTTTCCCCATTTACTCGGTAGACCGTGATTTCGTCCCCGGCGGTAATAGACAGTTCGCCGCCGGGATTCAGGATGGTGCATTCAAACATCGCCGAGCAGACGGAACCGATGGACAGCTCCTGCCCATCGTTCACGATCTGCTTGATGGTTGCGCTCTGGATTTTGGGGCCGCTGCCGGGACCGCTGAAAATCTCCGTACCGTCCGGGAGGACGATCAATGTAAGCCACATATCATGCCCTCCTTAACACTCGATGATCTTCAACGTGAAGTCTTGGTAATCACCCGTCACAGCATTCCGCAGGGTAACGGTATTGTTGGAACAATAGGCTGTGGTGTTTACCCCCCAGAAGTTAACCTCGAAGGTAGGATCTGAGATCAGAGAACGGATATAGTCATAGTCCGCAGCGGACAGGAACCTGTAGGGAAATTCCCACGTTTTCACCGCCGGACGGAGCCGGAGACGGTGCATATAACCGCCTTCATCTCTGCCGGTGTCATCGGAGTCCAGGTCATTCTCGGATATGGTGACATTTTCATCCGGGCAAGGAAGCGGCTTGCCGCCGATTAAAAGAGTGTCGAGTCTTTTTCTATCAGCCGCCACGCATGACCGCCTCCTTTCTCCGATAATTGTCCATGGCCTTGCTCAATGTTGCGCCATCGATTTCGATGCCCAGCACCGCCTCCAGAATCTGGGACAGCAGCACAACAATGCGCTCGTCAGAAGTGCCGCCGTGACGGGACATGACCCGTTCAACGGCATCCTCGATAGTAGACAGGGGAGCCTCGATGTTCGTGCCGTGCTTCTGGTCGCCCAGCATAGCCAGGAACGGAGCATTCGGGGGAATAACTGCGCCCTTGGCGAGGTAGGGGATTTGGGGGGCAGTGATTTCCTTCAGGCTGAAACCGAATTTCTTGCCGCCAATTCCGGGAACCCAATCGGGGACGGTGACACTGAGCTTGTTAACTGCCCTGATCGCTGCATTGATGCCGGAAACAAGGCCGGAGATCATCTTGTTCAGGAATCCGATGACGGAGTTTACCATGCCCTTGAATCCCGCTTTGATCTCATCGAAATCAAACTCCAAGCCAAAGAAATTGAAGAAATCTTTCAGCAAAACCTCGATCAGATCTAGCGCACTTCTGAAAATTTCATCGATTCCGTCCCATGCTCTCGCAACATCTCCAGAGAATACACCGGCGAGAAATTCTGTGAAACCGTGGAGGATGTCGATTGCGCCGGAGAGTGTGTGGGCGATAATATCGCCCACCGAATCAAAACACCAGCCTACCAAATCAACCAGATAATTCAAAATCGGCTCAATTTCAGCCCAGATTATTGCAAATACCTCACCGACATTTTCAATGATGCCGGAGATTTTCGGCCCCTTTTCCTCAAACACCTTGGAGACCTTTTGGAATAGGTCACGGAACCATCCGAGGATTTTGATAGCCGTATCTCCGATGAAGTCGAACACTGGAGTCAGGTGCTTCCACAGCTTCTGTAGACCGTCTGAAACGGGCTTAAGGAATTCAGAGAGCAGGTGGAACGCATCAGCCAGAAGCCCTAGCATCTGCGGAGTAGCTTCTTCAATCGTCCAGGCGCTCAGCGGAACAAGGATGTTAAACCATGCCCACTCCAGAGAATCTGCAATACTTGCTCCCAGCTCTCCAAATGCGCCACCAAGCAAAGCCAACGATTCCCGCAACGGGGTAAAGTCAATTTCTTTCAGCGGGGCAATCAGTTCCAAACATTTATCAACAATGGTCTGGATCTGTGGTGAGATGTTATCCTCGACGGGCTGACCGCCGCCGAGGTCAATTACACCGAAATCCAAACTGCCGATGCCTCCAGCTCCACCTGCCCCGCCAGAGCTGTTATTCTCGGAAATCTTTGTAATTTCATCGAAGCCTGCAAGGAACTTCTTTGCTTCCTTGGCGGCTTTCCCAGTTTCTTTGGCGAGGTCGCTTGCACCGTCTGCGGCATCCTGGAAGCCGGATGCAATGCCTTGGGCCGCTTGTGCCGCACCTCCTGCGTCACCAAACAAAAGAGCGGTGAACTGCCTGAAGGCATTAGCCACAGCCTGCAAGCCGGAGAGGATGGTGTTGATTACCGTCAGGACAGGAGTAAGCACATTGATAAGGCCCTGTCCGATGGTTGCTTTCAGAGAGTTGAACTGTTCAGCCAGGATCTTCGTCTGGTTTGCCCAGCTGTTGGAAGTCCGGGCAAAATCACCCTGTGCGTCCGAGGTAACGGACAACAGGTAGTTGTAACGGAGCAGCGCTTTCTCCTGCTCCGTCATTGCGTTATAGGTTTTCGTGATGCCCTGTGCAAGGGCATACTGTTCCAGGTTTGCAACACTCAGGTTGATGCCAAGCTGTTTCAGAGGTTCCGCTTCGCCGGAGATACCTGCACGGAGCTTTGCAAACGCATCGCTGCTGGACAGGTTGTAGAACGATGCCATATCACCGGCAAGCCCGGCGATTTCCATGGACATTGCTGCCGCCTGTTCGGTGGTCATGCCCATGGATTTCAGCATAGCACCCATTGTGGAAGCATACTGTTTTGCGCTCAACTCGGACAATCCAAACTGCTTGATGGAATTTCGTGCAAACTCATCGATGATGCCGTTCAGGTCGCCAAAGGTGACATCGACCACGTTCTGAACCTCTGATAGATCAGAGCCGAGCTGGATGGCTTCCTTGCCGAATTGCAGGATTTTGCCAACGGCAAAAATGCCACCAATAGCCATGCCTAGCTTTTTAGCGGAGTTTGTCAGCTTGGAGAACTGAGATTGCATATTGACGGTTCCCTGTTGGAATCCCTTTGTGTCGATCCTGGTATCAATTACAATGGAACCATCAGAATTACTCAAAACATCACCCCTCCAACCAATTCATGATAAATTGGAGCATTCCATTTTCCTCGGACGTATGAGGCTGTTCAAGGTCACACATAGCCCGATTTTCCATGTAATACTCTCGTTCCCATTTCTCCAGCTTCTCGCCCTTGCGGAGCTTCTGCCGGATGCTGAGAACGTTACTCAGGACACCTTCTCCGATGCCCATGAACCATCCAAAGAACGTCCACCAGTGGATATTAGGATCGATTCTGACCTCCCGCCCGGCTATCTTGTTGACCTCTGGAATGATGATCGGAGCATCCTGCGCCCAATCGATCATTTTAGGTCTGGGTTTTCCGTCGTCTTTCTGGCCACAATCGATAAAGCTACACGCTTTTTCGATTGCTTCCGAGATGGACGATTCCGGGATGTCAGCCCAGCCAGGATAAAAGATCTGGAGCATTACAAGGGCTTTTGTTTCCTCGTCTAGCTCCGGGTCTGCACAGGCCATCAGGATGTCAACGATAGCTCTCCATCCGCTACGAATGGGGAAGCCCACCCCTCCGATGATCAGAGAGGTGGGCAGGTCGTAGGCGCTCACTGGTATTTGGCGGTGTACTTTGCCGCCGCATTCTGCATATTGGCTTTTCGCTTGACGATTTCGGGAGCCATCACATCCGCAACGGTTCCAAGGACATTAACTGCGAATAGGTCGCCATCGGGCAGAATGGTGGAGCCGGGGATCTCGCCAAACACAGAATCGTGCTTGATGCCCAGGCCTGTGCAGACGAGACTTTCCAGCTTATCATTGTAAGCCTCAATCTCGGTTGCCGTAGCCACCGTGGGAGCATCCTCGGAAATCTGCCGAGCTTCTGCACAGGCATTTTCCAGGCCCTTGAGCATCCGGGCATCGGCAGGGTTCAGGCGGAAGGAGGCAACAGCATCGCCGTCATCATCCTCCAGACGGAATTTCATGATGCCGGTGACGGAATCGGTCTTGATGATCCATGCCATGGTATTACCTCCTTGTTACAGGTCGCCGTCGGGGGTGAAAGTGACCTTACCGCCGGAAGAAGTGGCGGTGCCGATGGTTCTGTTACCGCCGTAGGTGATAGTAACAGGCATAGCCAGATTGCCGCCACCCTCGCCGCCGAGGGAGTCGATCAGGATAGTGGATGCATCGTAGCGCTCGGCAAAAGGTGCGTCCTTGGAGCCAGCGTAGAAATGCACCCGGAGGACATCCTGTGCCTGGAGAGAGGAGGTGTCCTGATCCTTGATGCCCAGATTCCAGAGATGTTCCTGGGCACGGTCAGCGCCGTTCAGCGTCCATGCGTCAAAGCTCTGGGTGGTGATGGGCTTCTTGATGTTGGCATAGATGTTGCCGATGATATCGACAACCTCCTCTTTCTGCCAGTCCATTTCGACGGTGGAAGAGGTGACACGGATGCCCAGAGGTGCCCAATCGGGAGCCTCACGGGTTCCGACATTCAGCAGGGTAAGCAGTGCCTCGGTTTTTGCAGGCTGCTTTTCGCCGAGGTTAAAGGTCAGCTTGTCGTTAGCCATTTATTTCCTCCTTGATGAGATTGGTACTCGTGTGTATAAGCCACAGTAATGGACACCGCCCAATCCTGTGACCTGTTCTCGTTTTCGACAAAGGCATACACGTTCGACCGTGTAGCCCCTGTGATGCTTCTGCCGCCGGTGAGTTCGGGATATACTGCCGACTCGTAGCCCTCTACAGGCTCTTGGCAAACCCATGCGGCAAGATTCTCCAGGAATTTGGAAACATACAGTTTCTGCACCTCGTCGGAGGTGTCCGTGCGGTAGATCACCAAAAACGAAAATTGGCAGGTGCGGTAAACACCGCCGAGAATGTCCGTTCTGGAGGTCAGCACAACAGGGCCACTCTCTGGAGCCATGCAGATGCCGTAGGAATCCTCCAATTCCTGGTATGTGACTTTGTCCCCGTCCAAGCCGGGGAACTGATTAAGCAGGGACAGGAGGGCTTCCCGGAGTACGGGAAACCCTGCGTTGTCCAATCCGATAGGTTTTGTTTTGTCCATTAGCCGCCTCCTGCCACCTTTTTCGCCTGTTGCAACCAAATCTTGCCGTTAGCAACTTTGGCGGCATCAAACCAGTGGGCTTGTGCTTTTGGATGGGCTGCGGTAGAAAAATCAAGATCACGTTCGGTGACTCGTTTTTTTGCGCCCTTTCTCGCCCACGGCGAGCCGGTGACTTCATCGACCATGACCTTGCCCTCGTACAGAAATCGTCCCATCGGAGGAGCTGCCGCAACCACCTTGCCGGAACCGGCGATGGCTGCGGACATGGCCCTGGTCACATTGATAAATGTTCCCGTCTGCATGGGCATATAGGGGATCATGTCCGTCATGATCTGAGAATCCAACAGATATTGGGCACGGGTGAATTGTTTCTCGAACCGGGCAAGGTCGATCATCATATTCACCTCGTAGTTGGGGCCTTTGTCGCCATAATTCCACTTGATTTTGGAGATCATTTGCTGACTCATTGGCCCACCACCTCGAAGTGCGGAATGACGGTGAATCGAGCCACCGTAGAAACAGCGAACACATAATCGTGGTTTTTGTTCATCCACTGATAAAAGCCGCCCTTATAGTCGGTATCCGAAACCGTGCCGCCGTCCCACTCGCCCAGCCAGAAGAAATCGAAATCGTTTCCGCTGCGGAATGTGATGCTGTCCTCTGTCCACTGCTTGGGCGGTTTCCACTGTTTACCGGCGATCATGTAATCCCCGGAATACGGAACGTTCAGCACCGCATTGTCGGATGACTTTTCGCCGTACCGTGCCACGATGGATGCCCTGTCCATATTCAGATTCACACCCTTTAGGACGGTGGGGATCCACCGTCCATCGGATGTTCGGTTGAATAGGGTGACGGTGTCGTTATACATGGGGATACACCCCCATGTATAACAGGTTCACACCGTTGGCATCAGCCACACCGGATAGGCACTCCCGGATGGTGTCCCAGAACAACTTTTCCTTTGCGGCAGGGTCAGACAGGGCTTTGTCGATCATGGTGGCATTGCCTACGGAGTAGGAGATGGATTCATTTCCAGCGGACACCGAGGAAATGACCTTGCCCCGGATGCCGTTCTCCGTGGATTCATAACCCATTGACTTTTCGGCGGTTTCCATCTGCGACATCAGATGAACCAGCTTGCAGCCGCACAGTTTGACGGCCTGGGCATCGTCCGCATCCACAGGGAACGTATGGCGAAGCTTTTTCACACCGTCTGCGCCGGTGGTGTGGTTGTCCAGTTTCCGGCAAGCCTCGATGGAGAGGCGGTTGAAGTCCTGGAAACAAAGACCCTTGCCGTAAAAGGTTACATAGTCGTTGTAGTCAAAGTACGCCATCGCCGCCCCTCCTTATGGATTGGTTAAGCGCCGATGGTAGCGACAACAACACCATCAATGCGCTCTGCCATCAGCTTGATGCCGGACATAACGGTATCGATGACGGTCATGTTGTCGTAGTTAGGCTCCTCGTGGATGCCGATGTAGCCGGTCTCGTCAGCGGTGAAGCTGAAGGCTTCGCCCAGATCTGCGCCGTTGACGGGGATGTAGTAGACGATCAGATTCTCGGCGGCGGTGGAGTAGATCTTGCCCTTGGGAACCTGGCTGTTCAGGAAGACACGGCCCATGCCCATGAAGTTTTCCACATAGGTCATGCCGAAAGCGGTCTGGGTGGTGATGTTGGCGGTAGCCAGATAGTCAGCCACATCCAGAGGATTCAGGAAGTGGACGGAGCTGACGGTATCATCCTCGAACAGGATCTGGAGCTGGCCCCAAGAATGGGCGATAGCGCCCTGGAAAGTGTCGCCGGAAGCCTTGCCGGTGCCGGAAGCCAGGAAGGTGAAGAAGTCGCTGCGGATGCCCTTCTGGACATCGGACAGCATCTTGTCGGTGGTCATGGTGACGGCCTGGTCGTAGCCCTTCTCGATGATTGCCTCGGCAGAGGTGGCCTTGCGCCACTTCTTGGGGGTAATCTCGCCGAAATCGACAGGCTCGGTCTCATACTTGGACAGGGGGATGATATCGCCCTCTGCGACGATACCGCTCTCCAGAGTGCCGGTGGCCTTGTATGCCTTCAGGTTGTAGCCAGCCTGCTTAGCCAGCTTGCGGGTCACGCTCAGCGCCTCGAACAGCTTCTTGAGGGAGCCGTTGAACAGATAAACGAACTCCTGCTCTCGCACACGGGCGAGGTCAGCGCTCTTAATCAGATTGGTTTCTGCTGCCATTTGTTTTCCTCCTTGTTACTGGAAAAGGTGTTGGTTTTTTGCGATTGCCTCACGGCGTGCCGCACGGTCAGGCATCGCCATGATTTCCTCACGGGTCAGCTTGCCGCCGCCACCGTTGCCGCCGTCCTTCCGGGGGCCGGTGAACTTGGCGGGGGGAGTGCCGCCATCGTCAGCGTCGAACAAGTAGCCGTCACTTTCCTTGACCTTGGCGATTGCGGCCTTGATGTCCTTGTCACGGTTCTTGCTGGACTTCAGAGCATCGACATCCAGATTGGCGATGATGCTCTTTGCGTTCTTGCCCTTGGCCTCGCCGATGGCGGCGGTCAGCAGGTCATCGAACTCACGGGCATCAGCTTCCTCCTGGTGCTTCTTCTCCAGGTCGGCGTGTTTCTGCTTCCACTCGTCACGATCCTTGGTGATGGCATCGAAATCCTTGCCCTCGAAGCCCTTCAGGGTATTTTCGGCGGTTTCGGCTCTCTCGGTCATGGCGGTCAGCTTTCCGGCCTGCTTGTCGTACTCAGCGACGGTCTTGTAGTTGGCGGCGATTGCCTTGTCGAAGTCGGACTTCTTATCGTCGGGGACGGTAATGCCGTACTCGGACAGGATAGTGTGGATGTTCTTCATAAAAATCCTCCTTGCCGTGATTTGTATACCGCCCGTCAGCGGTGGTGGATTAAGCCCGTTAAACCTGGGCGGGGTTGGCAGAGACAGCCGGAATCGAACCGACGAATATGGGAGTCAAAGTCCCATGCCTTAACCGCTTGGCGATGTCTCTGTATAAAAAATAGCCAGCTACATTGCTGTAACTGGCTATCTGTTCAATTGGTCATGCGAGATTACCGATTTCCCGGATCATCTCTTTGATTTTGTCCCGTTCCTCTCGGGTGTCGGCATCGTTGAGCATCTGCTGGAGTTCCTCACGGAAACGGTGCTTACACTCGTCCAGGGATGCCATCATGTCCCGGCGGCTGTCGGGGGAGCGGTTGGAGCGGTAAGATTGCTTCGCATCCATGTACTCGTCACGGGCTTCGCTGTAGCCGGAGTTTCCACGGTAGCTGTTGCCCTCATAGGAGCTACCGCCCTCGTAGCTGTTGCCGCCCTCACGGGAGTATCGGCCCCGGTTGTCCCGGCACTGTCTGCGCTCGGAGTAGCCGCCGCCCTGGCTGTATTCGCCAGCATCCTGGAGCATATCGATCTTCAAGAGGTTTTTGTAGGCATCAATCAGCTTCCACACGGTGTCCAGGTCACTGGTACTCCGCAGGCCGCTTTCAGCCTTTTTCTCCAGCTCCTTGCAGATGACTTCCTGCATCTTGTAGGTATCAAACATAACGGTTGCCACCTCCTCAGCAGACCCGAACCGCATTGAAGTTCGGGTTATCAACCAGGATGGGGATATCACTGGTATTGCGGACAGCCACGGTTACACAACAACCGCAGGTAACATAGACAAGGGTCTGGGCGCTGACATTGAAGAACTCCTCGACCGCCGCAGGAGTGACCCGTGCGATGGTTCCATTAAGGACTTCGCCGTCCTGTGTGATACCGACGGAAATTTCACCGACTGTTTCGCCGGTGGGTACGGCGATGTTGCCGTTGAATGTCACCCGGTAAACTCCGGGCCGATTCAGCCGAATCTGACCGCCGTCGCCCCGGTAAGATTCGCAACCGTTTCTGCTCTGAAAAACGGTGTTGTTGTAGACCACAGACTGACCGATGGGAACGGTCTGCTCCATGGTGTTAATGAGTTCGATCATTGTCTTGTTCCTTTCGTATAGGGGCGGTTTTACCCGCCCCCGGAATAACGGTTCACCGTACATCCCGGCATCTTCCGCCGGGAAGATGCGTATACGAGTTAGTTGCAGCCTCCGCAGCCGCCGTTCCAGCCGTAGTTGCCAAACTGAACCTGACCACAGGAGTTAACTGGGAAGCTAACGGGGGTGGGGGCGTTCACCAGATAGGCGGGAGTGGGGCAATCTGCACCCAGCCGACGCAGGAGGGTTGCGGTCTGAGCTTCCTGGTTTGCGGTGATGAATGCGTTCTGTGCGGTCTGAGAAGCCTGGAACCGGAGTGCCTGGTTCTCGGAGCGCAGGGATTCGATCTTGTCGTTGGTGAGGAAGTCCAGGATTGCTCTGGTGTTGGTGTTCTGGTTCTCCAGGATGTCACGGGTGGAGCCGTTGATGACATTGCCCAGGTCGCAGAATCCCTTCGCCAGATTGAAGTTCACACCATCAATGCCTCGCTGTGTCTGGCAGCAGCAATCGGAAATCTGCCGACCGATGCTGTTAAAACCGCCGGTGATGGTGTTGTTGAGGGCGTAGGTGCTATCACAGATGCCCTGCTGGATTGCGGTGATACCGCTCTGGAGGTTGTTCACGGCGAAGCCTGCGTTGATGTCCGCTCTGGTTGCGTAGCCCTGGAAGGACTCGCCACCACCGCCACCGCCGCCAAAACCACCGTATCCGCCCCGGCCGAACAGGCCGAACAGCAGGAACAGGATGATCCAGGCACCCCAGTCGCCATTGCCGCCGAACATACCGCCATTATTGCGACCGCCATCGGTCACAGCAGCGATATCGGAGAGAGTGTAAGAATTGCCGTCCATAGAAGTCATACTCCTTATGAGATAGATTTATAAAACCGTGGCCACGGGTTTTACTTTTTGAATTGCCTTTGCAACTGGCTCGCCATCTGCTGGGCCTGATTGAGCTGGGCTTGGGAAATCTGCCCGGACTGCAACAGTTTTGCGATTTCCTCATGGGGATTCTTGCCCTGCATCTGCTGCATAAATCTCTGGAAATCGTCCATCATATTGGGCTGCCGGTTGCCGCCGAAAGTCTGAAACAGAGGGTTAGGCATTTTCAGAAACCTCCTTTACCGTCATGGAGCGGACAAATTGCTCGAATTCCGCTCTGGTCACATAGTCGGGAGAGGGAGCTGCGGTAGGGGTGGGCTTTGCTCCGACTTCCGTATACTCAAAGGTTCTCAAGGTGGGCATTCCCGTGTGGTCAGCAGACTTGATGTAGAATCGCTGCTCCTCGGAGTCCATCAGCAGGACGGAAGATCCGGGGCTTACCAGCCAGGACTTTGCACCGGCTTCGCCCTGTACCCAGTTCAAACCGCCGCTATGCGTTGGTGCGCTTCTGAGCTGGCTGAGCTGATCCTGATACTGCCAGGGCTGACCGCCATAAAACTGCGGATACGGATAGGACATTTCGCCGCCTCCTCTTGTTTGGATGGCCTTATTATCTCATAACGAGTATGACTTCTACAGTGACGAGAAGTGTTTGAAAAGGTGCAGAAAAGTGGTGGGAAAGTGTTAGTATGTTTACATACATACTTCTAATTCATCGAGGAGTGAACAGAAGCATTTCTCACACAAGAAGCAAAGAATGTGCGGAGGCATACTGCTGGATTGAGCGGTATACAAAGGGCGCATATTCCTTTTTCTGTCGTATGCGCCACACTTGGCGCAATTTGCGTACATTGCGTTCATGACTCTTTTTTGATCTTCTTGTTAACTTTCCGTGAGATCTGTTTCACAGAATCAAGGCTCCTGTGCATCCGTTCGGCGCATTCGTCCAAGGTCAAGCCCTGCAAACGCAGCTCGAACAGCTCGTTTTCGTCCGGGGTGAAATTGCAAACTGCCTGGAGGTAGTCAGCCTCCGACATGGTTAGTTCGCTGATAATCAAGGGCTTTCACCTCGCTCCCAGTAGTAAAGGGGCAATTCCTGCCCGGAGTCCCAGCTATCAAAATAACAGCCGTCCACAACGCACACGATATGCGCATAAGGGCACAGCAGGAACACACCGGACGGGTTATCCCGGCAGAAATCCACCACAGTGATATCCTCGTTAATAGGCCGTCTGCGGAAACCTTGAGCCTTCAGGTATGCACCCCAAACACGATTAGCGGAGGGCATATCGTGGAGGTCGTAGCCGTAGACACATAAGGCCAGATATACCTCGCTCCACGGCTTCCCGGTGGCTTTACAGATGGCTCTGACGGTGCAATCACCGACACGGATGCCGTCTGGGTTGGGGTTAAATTGTCGGAATCGGTCGGTCATAGCAATACCTCATATCTGATTTTCATTTCAGCAGGGTACATATCTTCGGTTGGCTTCCGCTTTCCTGTCCACCGCAAACCTCCGGCTTCTCCGGCACATTGCCATCCAGATGCTCTAAGGCTTGCTCCACTTTCGGACTTTAGAATATAGGTTACAATTTTTTTGTATCCCATATCCTTAGCAATCCTTCTAGCCGCCGAATAAAGGCAAGAACAAGCGTTTCTCGTTCCGTCTGTGCAAAGGCGGTTGACTTCTAGCGTTCGCCCATCGTCAAGGTGCCTTGAGACAGGCCTGCCGACAATGGCGACACCAACAATCTTTTCACCGTCAGAAACAGCAAGGCTGAATTTATGCCCAACAACAGGCTTGTGATGCCGATGGTGTTGTTTTACATATTCATTTGCTTCATTGAATGTAATCGGCACTAATTCAAGCATCGGTGTACCTCTTCGCCGCAGCCCTAGCCTTCGCCGCCTGGCTCCTGTCCCACTTCGCAATGGTCAGCCGTTCAGACAGCCGCTTGAGGTCGTGCTGGTCGCAATAGTCATTGTAAGCAGCGTTCTGTTTCGCCAGAAGCGCCGCTTTTCTTTCGTATGTCCGAGTTAGCTTCTCCACAGCTTCGGGAGTTTCTGCCTTGCTGACGGCCTCCTCCAAGCCCATGCATTCCCGTTTGGTCTTTCGGATTCTGCGTTCAAGGGTGCGCTGCCGCTGCTGGGTTTCGTAAGCTTCGTGCTGGTCGGCAAAACTCACATCTTTGGTATCAAACGGATTATGGACACCATCACCGGGACCGAATGAGTGCCGACAATTGGCACCGCACAAGCCCGTGACGGTTCCGTATCCAGTTGATTCCACAAACGGCAGGAACCGCTTATCTTTCCCAGATCTGGAGAAGAAGCGCCCCTGCCACCAAATGTGATTGGTTCCGTTGGGGCCACCGTCACCCGGCCTGGCTCCAACATGGGCAGAGGTTAGGATGGTATCCCAATCCATCTCCTCCATCCGTGCCATCTGTATCCGGCCCGTAGCCTGAGATACTCCTGTCCGGATGCAACGGAGTGTTGCGGTTTCAATGGTGTCGGTATGTCCGCTCGGATACTCCACTACAACACCGTCCGAAACAATGTTGTTCACAGCCTCGACCAGAGCCTCAGAATATGACATTGAGCCAGATGCGACCTGAGTATAGGCATTATCCATAGCCCGGATGAAAGTCTGCTGCGCCGCATCGGCAAAAGTACCGGTGAAGTTTTTCCAATCTCCAAGGGTGGCCTCGTAGGTCGATTGCATCAGCCGTATCAGATGCGGTGATTGTTCCAGAGGTGTCGGGCTGAGCCCTGCGGCTTTGTAGATCTCATCATCATAGGAGAGTGCCTTAACTCCGGCATCCTCCATAGCCTCTTGGATCTCCGTCAGCATCAGCCCGGTTTTCTGGGCGATCTCTTTCTGGATGTCCTCCAGCAGATATCCAGCCTCTTGCAAGGTCTGGATTTGCCATTTGTCACGGGCGGTGAGGATGTAACCGTCGCCACGATCCAACCGCAGGACGATTCTATCAATTATCTGTTTGATAGCGTATTGATGAATTCTCTCTGCGATTTCCTCTCCACCCTCGGAAATCAATAGGAGATATTCAGGGGTTAGCATGGTTACTCACCGCCAAACAATGCCGGGGTTTTAGGCTCGGCTTCCTTTACCAGGGCTTTTGCTTCCTCCTCGGTCAAGCCCTCGAACTTAACGAGGTACAGCCATTTCGGAACCCATCCCAGGGTGGCGTAGTGCTTCCAGTTGGCCTTGTCTTCCTCGTAGGAGTATGTAATATCGCCAAAATCAAAGGTCAGCTCATAGGCTCCGTGAGGTGCGTAGCCGTAGAGGTCGGCGAATGCGTCCAGGGCATGGCATAGTGCGGTAATACACTTCTCCAGCTTATCTCGGACATCCTTGATGAACTGGATTGTCCGCTGTTGGTCGGCTTCCACCTGCGTGGCGGTCTGGATGCCGCCGCTCTCATTGAAAACGAAATGACCGTTGGAGAATCCGCACTTATAACCGATTTGGTTCAGCAGGGCATTCAGGCCCTTCAGCCGCTCCTCGGTGTTAAGGGTTGGGTTGATCTCCTGGTAGAATGTTTCGGTTCCGTTGCCGGTTACGTTGCGGACATATTTGGGGAGCTTCAGATCCCGGCGGCGCATCTCGAATGCAGCGCCGGTCTTCGCCGTCTTCGTTCCGGCGGCGATCAGTGCATCGGAATCGAGCAGGACGGTTCGTTGGCTGTCGAAGATCTCCTCGGAGTTGCGGGAATAGGCAATATCCAAATCTCGCAGCTCCTGCACCGCCTCGGAGAAGACAGGCAATCCAGCAGGGGAACCCATGTCGATGTTATTTGCACCGGGAGTGCGGAACACAGCAAACAGGGGATGCGGATAGGAGATCGTTACCTCCTCCTGCATTCCTGCCCAGGGAGTCAGCGCAATATCAATGCGCTCATCAGTGGAATTTTTTGAGGCACCGACAAAACAGTGGTTGTCGATTGCGTACAGGCCGGAGTCGAGGAATCGATGGTACTCCAGCTTGGTGTACCACTTCTCGCCCACCTCCACGGAATCGGTGAACACAACGCCATCGATTTTGCCGTCCTTGTGGTGCGTGATGGCGCTCTCACCGGGAGCGTACATCTCCACGGTATCGCCGTTGGGCTTAAGAATAATCGTGCCGCATGCACATCCCTGCTCCACCCATTCCCGGAGCAGATCGTAAATTTTGTTGATCTGCTCGTCCAGCCACTTGCCACGGGCAGAGCCGCCCACATGGATGCCGGTGCCCATCATAACCAGCCGGGCCACCTCGGCACATACGGATTTTGCAAAATTGACGGTATCGATGTTGTCATCAGCATCGAGCCAGGGCGGTTTCCCCTGGTAGATGTTGATGCACTCCTGCACCCATCGATCCATCTGGCTGGAGGTGATAGGTTTCACATCAAACTCGTCCTTTATTTTGCTATTCGTGAGCATTCCCACCCACCTCCTGATTGTTGATAAAATGCTCATGCGCTATTCCCTCGCTTGTTAAAATGCGGCTCATAGGCATAGCGCAGAGCCGATATAGCATGATCGTTTCCATCGGGATAGCCTGTGATCACATTGCCGTCCTTGTCACGCTCATACTCGTATGTGGTGATTTCTTTGTGTGCGTTGGGTGTCCGGGCCGGGTCGATGACCAGCGTCCGGGATTGCAACCACTTAAAGCCGTACTCCACAGAGCCAGGGCCTTTAACAGCTCCCCTGGCGGCTAGTCCTGCATTGCGGTAGTCTCCCACAGATTTCGGCTCTGCGGAATCGCAGATCATGCCGTAGTCATCGTATCCACGCTCTTTGATCCATGCGGCTGTCTGCTCGTTGCTCCATTTGTTGACATACAGCTCGTCGAGCAGATAGATTTTCTCCCGTGCGGAATCGTAGTAGGTGCGCAGGAATGCGTATTGGTCGGGATACCATCCCCAGTCAACACCCTGAAAAATGCGATCCATCCGGGAAATCTCGTCATCGGTGATGGTGCGAATCTCCAGCTTATCAAACACATTTCCTCCGGCTCCGTTGGGGAT
>JAEIGA010005272.1_pt1 | contig 19810 bp, 18 predicted proteins | sample 9270691 | NCBI WGS metagenome assembly JAEIGA01 (sample SAMN17057246, study PRJNA624740) | gut metagenome | biome: biome; isolation source: fecal sample | host: Bos grunniens | place: China: Xizang | collected 2019 | reverse complement strand
GCACATGGCATGTTAAGAGCCACGCTTTCTGTCGGCCCTCGTTGCCGTCGCGTTCGCTCCGGCGCCTCGGGGCTCCGATTTTCTTTTCCCCATACCGGGGGCTTGCGCCCCCGGCTATGTGTCTGTCGTCCTCCGGACTCTTGAATTCCGTTCGCTACGCTCACATTAATGCGCCCCACAAATTGCTATTTGTGGGACTATCAACTAAAAACTTTAACAGAGTTTTTACGTAAAGAAACCTTGACAGACACCGGGTAAATAAGGCAGAATGAAGCAGACAAGAAACACCCTCTCCTTGCTATGAGTTATTACTATTTAAGCCCTGAGAACAAACCTTGCGGACCTTTCAGCAAGGCAGAGTTATTATACATGCTGCGTCGCGGGGAACTCACCACTGCAACATTAGTGGCACGCGATGGTGGGGAGGCATGGAAGCATCTTGGCCATTTATGGAACGAACACCAAATGCGCGGGCTTTGCCCATTTTGCCATGAAACCGTTGAGGTACAAACAGATGCTTCCGGAAACAGCGCAACACCCAGAGAATGCCCACACTGCGGAGAGGTACTGCGCCCCGTATACCCGGAGTGCTGGGTTTCATGCACAGCGCACGCGCTCAGCCGCATGTTCTGTACTCGCGGACGAGCCTCGCGCCGTGAGTTTTGGCCTACCCTATTCCTGTACGCCCTACTCTTCCCTGTAATGTGCATTCTTACTGTGATTGGGTTAATGGGCGCGGAGGGAGAACCCGGATTTATAGCCAAACTTGTTATTGTTATAGGCGGGTGGTATGGCTACCTTGCGGCCATTTACAGCTTAACGATGCGCCGCATGCACGATGCCGGCTTTAAGGGAATCCTGACGCGATTCCTCTTTATTTACCTGAGAGTACTGCTGGCGGTACAATTTGTATGGATTTATTTCGGGCAGAACCCCATGTCCATCCTCAGTATTCTTCAAGAAGTAACCATTTTTATGGTCTTTTTTGCCTTTGTTCTGAGTATTATCAATTTATTTTTGTGCTCCATTGCCTCCGATAAAAAGCCGAACAGCTTCGGACCGACTGTGCACTAATATGTAACCTACCATGTTTTCTCCCATTTTCATTTTAGGGCCTACGGGCTGCGGTAAAAGCGCTATTGCCGTACAAGTGGCGCAGCGCTTGGGCAATGCAGAAATTGTGAGTGCCGATGCATACCAAGTTTACCGTGCCATGCCGATTTTAACGGCAGCTCCGGGTCTCGAGGAACAACAGGGGGTGGTGCACCACCTTATCGGCACCATGGATGTGAGCGAAAATAATGATGCCGCCACACACGCCAGGGCAGCGCAAACGTGCATACAAGACATTCAACAACGCGGGAATGTTCCCATTATCACCGGTGGCAGTGGACTGTATGTTAAGTTTATTTCGCACGGCATTTCTCCCGCCCCGCCCTCGGATGCTGCATTACGGGCAGAGCTCACCGCCCTGCCCTTAGAGGAATGCGTGCGCCGTTTTCAGGAAGCAGACCCGGAGGGCGCGGCCGCTACGGATTTGCACAATCCGCGCTATGTGGTGCGCAACTTAGAAATTGTTCTACTGGGAGGAAAGCCGCTTTCCTATTGGCGCAATAACTGGCAACCGGATGCTTGTGGCCCCGGCTTTACCCTGGTGCGTGATGTGGCTGAATTGGATGCTCGCATTGCTCGGCGTGCCACCACCATGCTGGAGCAAGGAGCCATTGACGAGGTGGCAGCCTTGCCCGCAGACCTTTCTCCCACGGCAGCCAAAACGCTGGGGTTAAGCCTGATTCAACAACATTTGAACGGAGAGCTTACTCGCCCCGAGCTGGAAGCCGCCCTTGCCCTTACCACACGCCAATACGCAAAACGCCAACGCACATGGCTGCGCCGAGAACCTTGGGCCACCCCGCTGGATGCAAACACGGATTGCGTGGAAGCCATCCTGAAACAAGGGCTGCGTTACCTCTAATTCCGCCGCGCCATGTTGAAATGATGAAAAACAAGCTCGGGTTTGACGGCCCGAGCTTGTTTTTCATTAAGGAAAGCGTTACTTCTTCAGATCCTCCATTTCCAGATAGCTGATGGAGCTATTGCGGGAGGGATCTTTGGGATCCTTGACCTCCAATTTCATTTGTTTGAAGAACCACGTACCGTCATCCAGTTTCTGCACGGATGTGATGGTAAAACGCTTACGCAGGTTGCCATCCTTACCGTAGCCATCGATTTGCCACGTGGTACCGTTTTCTTTGTCCACCCACATGCGTACCCAAGCAAACTGCCCAACGGAGGGCTTGGGGTTGGCAACCTCCACGATGTAGCAATCTCGGCCCTTGATGCGGGAGTTGGCAGCATCGTCCACAATCTTACCGCCCTTCCAGTACAGGAAGCGCAGAGACAAATCCTCGTAGCATACATCCGTGCCGGCAATGGGCGTGGCATAAGCAGAGGCAGCCATCACCTGCGCCTTGCCTTTTACCACACGAATCAAATCCACGTTCGTCTCTTTAATACGCACATCAAAACGATTCCACGCATTGTTCTGCTTATATTGGAACACGATGGTTTCTCCGCGAGCACTCAGACTAAACGGCACCTTATTGCGCCCCTTGCGGATGGAGCCCATAACATCTTTATTGCCCTGGCTAACCGTCATGTCACGCATGGCGCACAGCAGTTCATCTGCGCTCACAAGCTCTTCCTCCGCATAAGCAAACGAGCAGAGAAAAGCTGCACCAACGGTCAAAAGTTTTCTAAAATAATGAAGCATGCTTCCATTTTACACAAAATGAGAGCATAGTACAGTCTTTTTTATCGTATGGCACAATTTAAAACAGACTTGACTAAAATGATTCCCTTAGCTAGAATCAGCTTGAATGAGTGAGCCAACGCATAAACGATTGAAAGTTCTCCTTTGCTGCTATGCCTGTGACCCGGGATATGGCTCAGAGCCGGGCATGGGATGGAACTTTGCGTACAACATTGCTCAATTTCATGATGTGCATGTGCTTGTTGAAACAAAATTCAAAAAAAACTTGTTACAATATGCAACAGAAAATCCAGAACATGTACGCAACATAACGTTCCACTTCATTCAAAAGAAACGCAACAGAACCCTTCGCAAAATATGGCCGCCCAGTTACTACTGGTTCTACCGTGAATGGCACAAGAAGGCGTATCATTATGCTGTCGAGTTGGATAAAAAAGAAAACTTCGACTTGGTGCATCAAATTACTATCGCAAGCTTTCGCGTCCCTGGACTCCTATGGAAACTTAACAAACCATTTATATGGGGACCTGTTGGGGGGCTTAATCAAACAGACAGAAAACTTTTATCTGGCATGGGTGCATACGTTACAGTATTCTACACCATGAGAAACTTGATTAACTTATACCAAAAAAAATGGGGAGCAGCCGCCAGGATTGTAGCTAAAAAGGCTCACACCATTTTTGCATGCGATCCCTCGTCTAAACAAGAAATTGATAGTTATTGGGGAATAAATTCAATTGTACTGCGCGAGGTCAGTCTTCCTTCCATCGATAATTTCAAAAAGAGCCACCACTCACCTGATACCCCTTTAGACGTATGTTGGGCAGCTGTGCACGAACCAAGAAAAGCTCTTCCATTACTACTCAAAGCAAGAGCCTTATGTAAACGGAAAATCAGGCTTCACATATTCGGTGATGGACCGTGCTCCAAAAAATGGAAAGAGATGAGTTACAAGCTAGGCATCGATAGCGATTGTATTTTCTATGGAAAATTACCACGTGAGCAGGTTCTTCAGAAAATGTCTGTTTGCCATATATTTTGCATAACAAGCATATCGGAAGGAGGGACAACAACCACAGTTGCAGAAGCAATGGGGATGGGGCTACCTTTGTTAGCTCTTGATCATTGTGCATATGGTTCAGCCATAGATGAATCATGTGGAATAAAAATTAAAATTACAGATGCTAAACAAATTGTTAGCGATTTGGCCTCAAATCTGGATTTATTAGCAAAGGACGAGTTACTCCGCAATAAATTATCTGAGGGAGCAAAAAAAAGAAGCAGCATTTTTTCTTGGATTTTAAAAATGGAAACAATCAATAAGGCGTACTTGAATGCTGCTAAATCTGCAAATTGCCAGAACGAATGACACAATCATTTCAAAACATCCTAAATAATTCCTTAACAAATGGTTCAGGAATTTTACAAGAGGCAATAACACTTCTTCCATGCGCAGCAAAGGAAGCTACACATTTTGCATTGTGTCACGGCAACAAAATCAAATACCTAATCGAGCTTGATGGAGGTATACCATATTTGAGAAAGACTGTTGCTCCCTATAACACGAAACTAACCATATTGCTGTATGCTCTTCCCTTCATCCCCTGGAAAATTCTCAAAATAGCTAGGTTGGGTTTTTTCGCTAAAGTAAATCTTCAGCCCACTGTAGCAGAAGCAGTACCAGAATCACATAGATTCAACATTCTAGTCGGCACGTATGATGAAGCGCAAAAGATTGTCCTACAATGTTTTTCTAAAGAAATGAAGTCCTGCACCTACGTAAAAGTTGGAAATCAAGGCTCCGCAAAACAGATGGAAAGAGAAATCGACTTCCTAAGACATACCCCCCAATATAAAAGCTTCTCAATTCCTAAACAAACAAGCTCATTACTCTTGAGAGAAGGAGCATTATTTAACATATTGATTACAAAAGATTTCCAAGGCGAACGCATTGCACCTCTACTTTCAAAGGAGTTACTACGCATCACTAAAGAAATAGCAGGTGAACCTATCGAGATAGATGGTGAATTATACAGTTTCTCTCATGGCGACTTCACTCCATGGAATGTTCGCAGTAACGGTAATAACATTACTGTATTCGATTGGGAGCACTGTGGATTACGACCAGTCGGATATGATGCAGCCTATTTCATCATCATGGTAGAAATAGCCTTACATAACCGTTCTTTCGAAGAAGCTTTTAAAATTGCCCAAGCTCAAATAAATAAGTATGATAATGCTCTGCAACTTAATTATCATTTGATTCGTCTGGAATTTGCAAAAACAACTAAAACATTAAAATTTTAATACATGTCGCACAACATGATTGAGCCATTGCCCCAACTTCAACTGCTGAAAGCGTTTTTTTCATCCTTAAATGATTCGCAAATATCTTATGCCATTCTAAGAAATGCTACAGAAGTAGAAACTGGTGATGCTCACGATGTAGACATGACCATTGATTCCGCTTGTTTGATACACGCAGAAACAATATTACATGAAACTGCGCAAAAACTCGGCTGGAAAAAACATTTGCAAACAGGACAAGCTAAAGACGCATTCAATATCAAGTGTTACCATTATTACTTCATTGATGAAACATCTCGACAAATATTCATCGTTCATATAGATATCTTTCCCACCTTTACATGGAAAGGTTATATTCTTCTTGATAATCAATCATTACTGCAGAACACAAACGACAATTCTTATTATCGTTCTGTATCAAAGCCTACAGAAAGCGTTTGCAACCTATTCGTTCGTTTGCTCTTCAACGGATATATCAAAGACAAGTATAAAATCGGTATTCAACAAGTCTTTACAGAAACTCCCACAGAGGTCGAAACTCTGATGAGGAAGTTTTTACCAGATGCTCTTTCCTTCCAAATTCTTCAATTTGCCCAGCAAGGAAAGTGGACAAATATAGAAGAGATAAGACCTGAAATTATACGAGGGATTAAACGCACAGCAACACGAAAACGCTTATCATACGTCCGATACCTCATCAATAAAGCAATTCATCGTAAAGGGGCCATCATTGCCTTCATAGGCACCGACGGCAGTGGAAAAAGCACCATCATCAACGGAATACCACAAATCATAGGTAATACATTTTCGGGAGACACGATAGATTATTACCACTGGCGCCCCGGAATCATCAAACCGGAAAAAAAACTTACGCCAGAAGGCAACGTTATCTCGAATGTGCAGCCACACACTTCCAAGCCCTACGGCAAACTCCTATCGTTGATCAAAATGGGAGTGTACATACTTGATTATTCTCTGGGGTATTGGTTAAACGTGAGATGGAAAGCAGCTAAAGGACATTTAGTCGTCTTCGATCGTTACTATTACGACTTTTATATAGACCAAATTCGTTATAGATTAAACCTCGATAACAAATTAATTCGATTCTTCCAATTTTTTATTCCATCGCCTGATACAACTTTTGTATTACTTGGTGATGCTCAAAAGATATATGAGCGCAAAAAAGAGCTACCGCCTGATGAAATTGAAAGGCAATTAAGAACCCTAAAAAATTATCAGGATAAATTCTCTAATCCGGTCGAGATAAATGTTTCTGCTTCCATTCCTAATGTACTATACAATGTTTCTAAAAACATACTGATAACACAGGCAAAGCGAAACAATTAAAATAGCCAACACTGAACTCTGCACGCTAAGAAGAGGAACAAACCAAGCCCTCCCTAGATGTGTTAGGCAGCAAATCTCGCCTATCCCCCTCACACAGTGCAATTAATCTCTATCGATTTTAACATCGAGAATCTCAGCTCAAGTATTCATATCATGGGTTAATCCCCTTGTGAACGCATTTTCCATCTATGCGTTGGATGATGTATTGTGCATGTCACACGTTCTGTTGAGTCCGCTACATAAATTGAGAACACCTTTGGAGCACTATAAAAAAGATCCATAAGCACGCCTAAAATTCCCGTTCCTTTCACAAACAAGGGACGGAGTTTTCTGAGCACAAGAGGAAGTTGTTTATAAATACGCTGTCTTTCAAAAACTGTAATATCTGACCACGAAACATTGGTCCCAGTCACAACAAAGGCACTACCAAAGAGATTAGGCATACGCAAAATTCTAGGATTAGTAGCAAGTATATCCCTAAAAAAAATCAAGTCAGCCATCGATTTATATGAACAGTCAAAAGTAATATTATGCTTTCTGAATGAGGAGGCTCGATGAAAACAATCATTCGTAATTATTTGAGTAATAACTCTACTTACTGTTCTGTTAGGAAACTGCGGACGTCGATGGCAAATATAACGATTATCTTTATCCAAAATGAAATGAGATGTCAGCAGCATATCTACTTCTGTAGATTTACCCATCACATCAGAAACAGTTGATAAAACGTCCGGCAAGTACTGCTCATCCGCATTTAGATGAGCAGTAATGTCTGCATCTGCAGGCATTTTTTTCCACCCTATATTGATAGCATCATATAGGCCTTTATCAGGAGCACTCTCGAAGGAAAGCTGGTAACCTTCTGTATTAGCATGTTCATTTTGCCACTTTTGAAGCCATTCTACGGTTCCATCTATGGATGCGCCATCCTGGATATGATGGTGAACCTGAACACCTTCACAGACTTGATCTGCAACGGAGCGAACACAGCCCTGCAGCCATTGCAAAGCATTATAGGAAGGAGTAACGATATAGAATTTCATAAGCGGCTCGGGGGTATTATAGCAGCAAAGTCGCCGGAATCAAGGAAAAGAAGGGCTGGGCCCGTATATTTACGAGGTTCAGGGGCAGAAAGAAGCGAGTTGCTACTTACGTTGCTTGCGTTTTTCTATAAAGCATAGCAAGAGATGCAACAGACAAATGGGAACGTAAAGATAGAAGAAAATCGGAAGAGCCGTCCACCCTACGAGCATCACATAGGCCAAACGTGTCAGGTCCGGAGCACCGGAAATACTTGGATCCCAACTGAAGATACAAATAACCAACGACAAAAGCACCGCACATACCAACCCCAAGAGTTGCAGCATACTGCCACGCACAGTGCGCACCGGTATGAGCAGAGGGCCAAATACCAGAAGCATCAACGGGCAAGCTAACTCAAGGTCGCGCCCAAGAACGGTCCAGTTAGGGTAATACACCGCATAAAAACGCCCCAAAATGCAGCCTAGTGTTATGAGAGACAACGCAGCCAAAAACCACCGAACAAAACGGCGGCGGGGCACGACACAGGCGGGTAAGGTGCTGTTCTCCATATCCTTCAGACTAGCAAAATACGGCTGCCTTTTCAAGCAATATTTATACCATAGAAAATCCCCCGGAACGCAGAAGCGAACCGGGGGATTGCAAAGGATGGATGAGATGCTATCAGGAGAAGACACCGAAAGCCTCGGAAGCGCAAGCGATCATGTAATCGCGGTTGAGCTTGGCAATGTTGTCTACGCTGATACCCTTCGGGCATGCGGCCTCGCACTCGTAAAGGTTGGTGCAGTTGCCGAAGCCGAGGGCGTCCATCTGGCGCACCATGGCAAGAACGCGCTTGTTCTTTTCCGGGTGGCCCTGGGGCATCAGATTCAGGTGAGCGGCCTTAGCAGAGGTGAAGAGCATAGCAGCGCTGTTCTTGCAGCTGGCTACACAAGCACCACAGCCGATGCAGGCAGCGGCGTCGAAAGCGGCGTCAGCTGTCTTCTTGCGGATGGGGGTGTTGTTAGCATTCGGAGCAGCACCGGTGCGCACGTCCACGAAACCGCCGGCGGCGATGATGGAGTCCAAAGCGGTGCGGTCTACCACCAAGTCACGCAGCAGCGGGAAAGCAGCAGCGCGGAAGGGCTCAATCCAAATGGTGTCGCCGTCCTTGAACTGGCGCATGTGCAGCTGGCAGGTAGTTACCTTCTTGCCGCCATGGGGTACACCATTGATGGTGAGGGAGCACATACCGCAAATGCCTTCGCGGCAGTCGTGGTCGAAGTGAATGGGCTCTTTGCCCTCGTGGACAAGCTCTTCGTTAACGATGTCGAGCATCTCAAGGAAGGAAGCTTCATCCGGGATGTTCTTAGCCTTGTAGGTTTCGATGCGGCCGGGGGCATCGGGGGATGCTTGGCGCCAAACCTTGAGCGTAAGATTGAGATTTGCCATAATAGTATTTGAAATTTAGAGGTTGTAACGTATCGTTTACTTGTAGGAACGGATGGCCAGATGTACGGTCTCGAAGGTAAGGGGCTCTTTGTGAAGAACCGGCAGCTCACCCGGGCCCTTGTACTCCCAGCAGGCAACGTAGGCAAAGTTAGCGTCGTCGCGCTTAGCCTCACCGTCGGCCAGCTGGTGCTCAAGACGGAAGTGTGCACCGCAAGATTCCTCACGGTTCAGAGCATCGTAGCAAAGCACCTCAGCGAAGTCGAGGTAAGCAGCTACGCGCCAAGCCTTCTCAAGCTCTTGGTTCATACCCTCCGTGCTACCCACAACGCGCACATTGGTCCAGAACTCCTCGCGAATGGCGGGGATTCGCTCAATGGCGTGCATGAGGGACTCCTTGGTACGGCCCATGCCTACGTCCTCCCATACGAGCTTACCAAGTTCGCGGTGAATCTCGTCGGGGGTCTTCGTGCCCTTCACGTCCATCATCTTCTGGATGCGAGCCTTCACAGCCTCTTCTGCCTCAAGGAACTCGGGAGCAGCCGTGGTGACGCTACCGGGCTTCTGTGTGGTGAGGTAGGTGGGCAGAGTGGCGGGAATGACGAAGTAACCGTCGGAAAGGCCCTGCATAAGAGCAGAAGCGCCGAGGCGGTTAGCGCCGTGGTCAGAGAAGTTAGCCTCACCAAGCACGTGCAGACCGGGGATGGAGGACATCAGGTTGTAGTCCACCCAAAGGCCACCCATGGTGTAGTGAGAGGCGGGATAAATCATCATCGGCTGCTCGTGGGGATCCACGTCCGTGATTTCCTCGTACATTTCGAAGAGGTTGCCGTACTGGCCGTCAATCCACTCCTTGCCCATGCGGTTGATGGCATCCTTGAAGTCAAGGAACACGCCACGGCCGGTGTTAGCAACACCGCGCTCATCGTCGCAGGCTTCCTTAGCAGCACGAGAGGAGATATCGCGCGGGGCCAAGTTACCGAAGGAGGGATACTTGCGCTCCAAGTAGTAGTCGCGATCATTCTCAGCCACATCGGAGGGCTTCATCTCGCCACGGCGAATCTTGGCAGCCACCTCGCGGCTCTTGGGCACCCAAATACGGCCGTCGTTACGCAGAGACTCAGACATCAGCGTGAGCTTGCTCTGGTAATCGCCCTTAACGGGAATGCAAGTGGGGTGAATCTGTGTGAAGCAGGGGTTGGCAAAGTAGGCACCCTTCTTCCAGCAAGCGCAGGCAGCACCTACGTTGCAGCCCATGGCGTTAGTGGAAAGGAAGAATACGCGGCCGTAACCACCGGTAGCAAGCAGCACGGTATCACCGGCATAGCTCTTAATCTCACCGGTAACCATATCGCGCACAACGATACCCTTGGCATGACCATCTACAACAACGAGGTCAAGCATTTCGGTGCGGGGGAACATCTCGATGTGGCCCTTGCCGATTTCCTTCTCCATAGCCTGGTAGCAACCAAGCAAGAGCTGCTGACCGGTCTGGCCGCGGCTGTAGAAGGTACGCTTAAGCTGAGAACCACCGAAGGAGCGGTTGTCGAGCAAACCACCGTATTCACGGCCGAAGGGAACACCCTGAGCAACGCACTGGTTAATGATGTTGCAGGAAACCTCAGCAAGGCGGTATACGTTGGCCTCACGAGCGCGGAAGTCGCCACCCTTTACGGTATCGTAGAACAAGCGGTATACGGAGTCACCGTCGTTCTGGTAGTTGTGAGCAGCGTTTACACCACCCTGAGCAGCAATGGAGTGAGCGCGGCGGGGGCTATCCTGGTAGCAGAAGCACTTTACATTGTAACCGAGCTCAGCCAGCGTAGCAGCGGCAGAACCACCGGCAAGACCCGTACCTACGATAAGGACGGTGTACTTACGACGGTTGTTGGGGTTAATGAGCTTGGCCTCGCGCTTATACTTGGTCCACTTCTCAGCAATGGGGCCATCCGGAATGCAGGAATCCGGCATGTAATCGCTTACGGGAAACTTAATATCGTTCATATTAGGAGATAGAGTAAAGGATTATTTGAGGATACCCAGCATCACACACACGGGGATGGCGATGAAACCACCGCAAACAACAAGACCGAACAGAACGGCCACAATGTTGTAAAGCGGGCGTACCTTACGAGTGGCAAGACCAAAGGTCTGCAGAACAGACTGAAGGCCGTGGCGCACGTGCATGAAAAGGCAGCAAATGGCTACAATGTAGAAGATGGAGCACAGAGGATCCTGGAAAGCGGCAATGATGTGGTTGTAGCAATCGTGCGGATCACCATTGAATGTAAGCTGCCAGAGGTGGAATACGGCAAAGCAGAGAATCATGATACCGGTAATCACCATAGTACGAGAGGAGAGCGTAGCCTTAAGGGTGTTCTCCTTGCGGTAATGGGTACGGGCATTGTAGTTCTCATACTTGAGCACCAGTGTAAGCACAATGTGAACAAGAGCCACGGCCAGCAAGCCCAGACGAATGGACCAGAGAAGCCAGGCGGGCATTGAGTGCAAACCTGTTGCGTAGTAGTTAATCCAGGAGGTACCACCCTCTGCAACATCACCACCGAAGATGGTCATGTTACCGGCAAGGTGCCCCACCAGGAAGAGGAGGAGACACGAACCTGTCAAGGCCACAATGATTTTGCGACCAATGGAGGACGTGACGAATTTGCATGCTGTCGTGATAATGTCGTTCATAAGTGCAATAACGTCTTTGCGACAACTACTCTACCCCATTCTGCCCGAAAAAGCAAGCACCAATCCTCATTATACGGGGAATTTTTCTTCACTGCCAAAGAAAAAGAAGAGCAAAAACAGCCAGCAAAACAGCAAAAACAGCGTCAATCACAACCGCGTATCGGCGGTACAGCCCCTGCACCGGAGCCCACTGCAACAAAGCGCTCCACAGCGCCCAGCCCAACCAACCACTCAGCGTAAGCGCCACTACCAGCGCAGGTGCATACCAAGCGCAATGCGCATGCGCCTGCAAGGCCCCGGCGCTCAGCGTAAGAATAAACAACATACATTTCGGGTTCAGTATATTGCACAAAAACCCGCGGCACAACAACACATGGCAAGAGCACACCTCGCCCCTGCTCTGCAAATCCGCATCAGCACCAAAACCCTCTTTCGGAAAAATCTTCCACGCCAAGTACAGCAACCAAGCAGCAGCTGCCCACAGCATGTAACGGCTCCACGGTTGCTGCATCACCCAAGCCCCGGCTGAGCACGCCACCGCGGCCTGAATCAAAAAGCCCAGCGAGATACCGCTCCCCACCGCTACACCGGCACGCCATCCCTGTGCCAGCGCCACCCGAAACACAAAGAACACATCCGGCCCCGGGCTCAACTGAGAAAACACCATCAAGCCACTCACCGTCAAAATACTGAGAACCGCCTCCGTCATCACTCGGCAGCAGACTCAAAAGACGGCAATGGCAACACGGCATTGCCCTCCAACCCATACTTACGCTGGCGAATGGAGGGAGCCAGCTGGGTAGATGTTTCGTAAACACAGCGGAACATCTCCAACTTTGCATCAATATTATCTGCATGGTGCAGCACTAAGGCCTCCGGCGTTTTTGGCACCACGGGCGAGCCGTACTCCAGCACACCATGGTGAGAGGCAATCAGGTGCAGCAAATGCATGCGCACCTGTTCACTGGCAGGCACCAGGCCTTTCCAAGCAGCGCGCTGCTCCGCCGTGCAAATTCCCTGCCAAAGCTTGTTAACCACCTCAATACTTACAGAAATATGCCCCAGCAGCTCACCCATCTCCGAGTATTCCACCCCAAATCCCTGCTCCGCGCAACCGGTTTCCCACATCTTACCACAGTCGTGGAAAAGCGCCCCCGCCAATACCAAATCGCGGTTAATATGCGGGTAAGCACCGCAAATAGCATCCGCCGCGCGCATCACCCCGGCCGTGTGCTCCACTAAACCGCCACGGCGGGCATGGTGCATATTGCGCGCAGCCGCAGCACGGCGAAAACGCGCCTCGTGTTGCTCTGTCAGCGCACGACAAAGGGCAGCCAAACGCGGATCTTTCATACTGCCAATGAATTGCAGAATCTGCTCCCACGCCTCCGTTTGCACAGCGCGCAGCTCTGCTCCGCCGGTCAGCAACTCCTCCTCTTCGGCAGCAGAAAGCGGGCGGTAATCTATCTCCGTAGCCTCCAAGCCGTACTGAGTGCTCGTCCAATTAGCCGTAACGGCCACAGATGCGCCTTCTTGCATGGCGCTGCAGGCCGGGTACCAACGTGCATTATCCCACACCTTAATAGCCATCGTATCCGCCGCATCAGCAAAAGACAGCTCCAAGTAAGGCTTACCCGTCTTGGTGGTCTTGGTCAACTTTTGAGTCAACTGCACAAAAACAGAGCCCTGCGTAGCGCCCTCGGCGGCCAGATTTTTCAGCTGTATAATGGAATCGTAATGCACGCTTGCATTGTACCCCGCACAGCTCACAGTGTCAACCCCTCATGCAATATTTTTTGTAGGAGCAACATACAACAATTTCCTTGCATAGCCATTCAAAATATGTTACACCAACGGCAGCAAACCACACTGAGCCTCATGAACAAGAAAAACAAAACACCCTATCTTGCTTCTGCCGTTATTATCCTGATTGTCGCTATATTGGGCGCCTTTATCGCAGAGATTTATGCACAGAACAAGAAAATCGCACGGCTGGAGCAATATCGCGAGTTCTATAGCTCAGCACTCATGACGAATGTGCATGACTATCTGCAAGGCTTGCAGGAAAAATACGATGCCGTCCTTTGCGACTCAGAAATCGAGTTGACCGAGCAGGCGGAGCACACCTTCAGCATCACAAACACCTATGCCTTCAAAACAGATGAAGCCATGTCAAACATGCTGCACGCAAGCGAGCAAATTAAGCGCGACCTGATGAGCTTCGGCATTGTCCTGAACAATCATCGCGATGACTGGAGCTTTGCCATGGGGGCAGATCAGAAGAAAGATTACCCCTTACCCACCTGCACCATTCGCGTGGCCTACAACGGCATTAAGGAGGGCGACCTCCTGAATTCATACCCGGATGTCTACTTCAAAACTCTCGGCGTTCTGGAGAAACTCAACGAGTTCACCGCACTCCTGAATAGCGCCGAAGCCGTTAAGCAACACGCCGAAGCTTACCGTAGCGTCCTAGCTGTTTTTATACGCCATTACGAAGAGCTGGAGAAAGAGCACAGACGCTTTGAGCAATCCCCGCTGAAAGAGTACCCGCAGTTTCTTTACAGCTTCAGCAACGAACACGAGGCGTTGCTCCGAAGCGTAGCTGAAAGGATGGATAACTTGCGGCACATCCATTACTACGATGTTCCCCTGTGGAGCAACGGTGAGGATGTAGCAGCCCGCGTAGAAAACATCTTAGCGAATTGGCCGAATCCCATGCACCCAACAGATAAGGATTAACGGCACTTCCCCGAAGCCGGCATCGTTTACTCATGCGTCGCAGTTTCCACGGCAGGAGCCTGTACAGACTCCGTAGCATGATATTGCAGGAACGGCGAAACAACAGGGTAAACCACAAGCCCGCCAACAAACCCCACAGAGTTGACGACCAGCATACTGGGAATATCAATAGCCAAAAGTGACACCGCCGCCAACGGATAAGTCACCCACGCTTCTGCTCCGTGCTTATACGGCAAAGTAATCCGTAGGTAATGGCCGTAATCCGAATATCGGCACCCCCATTGTTTTTCATCTCGAGAAGAATACGCGAACATTGTTTTCGGGCAGGAACGTAACGGCTGACACAGTTGAGCCTGCGCCGCATCCCACTCCTCAGCCTTAATCAGAAGAGGAGAATCCTTTGGCGGCTCAGAGACGGTTTTACCTAGGCAGCGTTTCACCAAATCCGGAGTCAGCATAACATAGACGGTTTGCTCCTCCATTTCCTTGTTATAGGAAAAAGGCGCATAAACCTCACTCCCCGGAGTGGCCACGACACCGCCTATAACTGGCTTATCTTTTCTGGCCGCGTAACGAAACGTGCAGGATACATAATAAGCCTCACCCAGGCGAAAAAATTGAACTTCCCGCTCTGAGTAGGGCGAATAAATACAACTTTCAGCAATAGCGACAGAAGTCATCACCACGCAGGAAGGGAGCAAAGCCGCAACCATTGCCGTCATTATCAAAAGCCATTTCATGAGAAAAGACTAACATCCGTACAGAGCCATTTCAAGAAAAAACAAATATTAACAACACTCTATGCTTGCAGTGAGGCCCTACAACTGGTAGTATAGATGGGTATTCTCATGCATCTCTCACGCACACATCACACCTTCCGCACTCTTTGTCTGCTGGCTCTATTAGGCAGTGCCACCGTTTGCCATGCCGTACCGGATGATAAAACCCTCATCAAACTGGCCGATGCAGGCAGCACCAAGCTTCTTGCTTTGGAGCGCGAGCACAGCGAAGTAAAAAATGACGCCGAACAGCGCGAGTACGCGCGGGAGCTACAAAAAGACATCAACGAAGAAAAGCGCCGATGCAACGAGTATAAAAGCGCCATACGCGCCCTAGCCCCCAAGGTAAAAAAGAGCAGCAAGATTGACCTCCGCGACGACAAAGGGCGCACTCTGCTCATGCTGGCAGCAGCCTTGGGCAACAACAATGTTACAGAGATGGTGCTGAGAGAGAACCCGGATTTATCCCTTTTCGACAAGAGCAACAAAATTGCCATGGACTACGAGCAGGCATCCGGCGGCACTGCCTTGGCGGAACACCTCAAGCCGCTTTGGGAGCAGGCTGTTGCCTCCAACAACATCGAAATCATCCGCAAAATGCTCGATAGCGGCGCTTCTGCAGACTGGCAGGTCAACGGTCAACCGCCTTTGGCCTTGGCCATTGAGAGCGGGCAAAATGCCATTGTCGATTTATTGCTGCTGCACGGTGCGCAGGCCGGCAACCGCCTGAGCGATGGATGCTCGTTGGTTGAACTAGCCGTGAGGAACAACAACTCCAATGCGCTGGATGGCCTGCTTGGCCAGCTCAAAGAAACAAACATCATCCTTTCAGACGGCGCCCCGCTCTTCCGCCATTTGCTGCATGAAGAAGCAGCCGATTGCCTTGTGGTATGGTACAACCACGCCAATACACTCAGCAAGGCAGAAACGGAAGACGGAACCTCCTACTTCTGCTTAGCTATGCGCATGGCCGACACCACCGGTGCCATTGCCCTGGCCAACAGCCAAATTAAGTTAATTAAAACAGAAGATAAGGAAGGCAACCTCCCCCTGCACGAGGCCGCCCGCTGCGGCGATACAGAACTGTACAAAGAGCTGGTGCACTTGGGGGCAGACCCCGCCCAGAAAAACTCCCGAGGCGAAACCGTGCTCATGCACGCGGCCTTGAGCAGCTCACCGGAGCTCTTGGCAGAGGTACTCAAGGGGCTCACCCCTGAGCAAATTAACGCCACCGATAACGACGGCTACAGCGCCTTCCATTATGCCAAATTGGCAAAAGACAAAGCCACCGGAGACACCCTTCGCAATGCCGGTCTGCAACCTCAACAGAAAGACTGACGCACATGGCCATTCACGTACGCCCCACGAATCTTGTACAACGCAAAGTTGCCACCCTCATACGGCGCATGCTCAGCATCGCCTTGGGCATGGCCCTTCTCAGCATTATCATCAGCGCGCTTATTCTCTACATCAGCAAGATTTATTCTGAGAAACCCAGCTCCAGCTCCTTTGTCACCTACACACCCCCGGTTAAACAGCAGGATAAAACCAACAAGCGACCGGTAAAAGAGGATAACGCTGTATCAGAGCCCTCTTCCGCCTCTGCTCAACCGGCACCGATTATTCTGGCAGAAAACTCTGCCTTTACCATGGATTTCCCGTCAGATGTCGATAATATGGCAGACGGTGTTGCCGCAGACGACGCCATGGGCTTCGGGTTCGGCGCCTTTGGCGACGGGCTGGGAGACGGCGAAGGCTTCGGTGATGGCGAGGGCAGCGGCGGCGGAGACGGTGGCGGCAAGGGCGCCGGCTACAACGACGATATCCAAGTAGTGCTGCTGCTGGATGCCTCGGGCAGTATGCAAGAGTTGTTCAAAGCCGCCTCCGACTCCATGGAGCAGGTGCTCACCGCTCTCTCCAATGCCAGACTCAACGGCAAAAAGACGAAAGTCAACGTCGGCATCGTTATTTACGGCCAGGCAGATAAGAACGGTGCCCCCATCAAGCTTAGCCCCTTTACCACCCAAGTGCGCAAAATGCGCCACCGCTTGGAGGAAGTGGCCTGCGATGGCGCCAGAGAAGAATGCGGCGCAGCCATTTCCTTTGCTGTCAACAACTTCCCGTGGAACCGCCGCGACCGCGACGACATGCTGAAGGTTATCTTCATTGCCGGTAACGAATCCTTTGCACAAGGCAACATCGATTACCACAGCGCTATTGCCGAGGCTACCGCCCAGCACATCATCGTGAACACCATTCACTGCGGCGAGCCGGATACCGAGTGGGAGGAAGCTGCCACCCTCGGCAACGGCATCGGCCTTACGCTGGATATGGATCACGCTTCTGCCAAAGAAGTATCGCCGGAAGATTTATACCGCACCCTTAAAGGGCTGCACGACTGCAAGCCCCTGCCCATCGGTGCCCCTGCGGTGCAGCGCCGCCACATCGATATGCTGAACAACGCCCCCGCCCCGCCTGAGCGAGATATGGCAAAAATGCAAAAGTGGCTTATGGAGAACAAGCGCCGCATTCTGTTGGGTTACGATTGGGATGCCATCGAAATCTACCGCTGTACGCCTCGGAACGAGTTTTCTATTTCCTTGCTGGGTGGCGAGGGCAACCTGCCCGTCAGCCTGCGCGGCCAGAGCGAAGAAGAAATTATGGGATTCCTCAGCGGAGAAGCAAATCGTCGCACCCGCCTGTTAGAGCTGTACAAACAGCAAAAGGCCTCCGGTAACCTTGGCGACAAGATTCTCAACGTGCTGCAGGAACAGGCACAGGAAAAAGGAATTAGCATTGATTACTGATACCATGCTTTCTCTCTACATCATTACCAGTGATAATACCGGCGCGGTTTTCAATTTGGAGCCCACCCCGGGCACTACCTACCGCATCGGCCGCTCCAGGGATTGCGAAATTGCTATGCCTGAGGAAATTCACCTCTCGCGCATACACTGCATTCTCACCGTTGGCGATGGCTATGCCCTGCTGACGGACAATAACTCCAGCAACGGCATTTTTGAAGACGATGTACGCAAACCGGAAATTCTGATGATGCCCGGCAAGCAGTACCGCGCAGGCAACTGCAAAATCACCTTGGAATACACGCCGGACGAGGCCCCGGCAGAATACACGGAAACGCCGGAATACACCGCCACCCCGGTAGAGGAACCCGTGGTATATGACGCCCCGGCTGCCGAGGAGTATACCTACAATGAACCGGCGCCGACCGTTGAGGAAGCTACTGCAGAACCACAAGAAGCCCCTGCTGTAGAAACGGAAGTATATATAGAGGAGGTCGCAGAACCGCAACCGGAGGTAGAGGAATACGCGGAAGCCCCCGAAGAGCCGGAAACGACAGCACCGGAATACACGGAAGCAGCAGACGAGCCTCCCGCCCCGGTGGAGCCCGCTGTTTACACCACGGTGGAAGAGCCCACGCGCAAAACCTTTGTACCGCCCGTTATCCCTCGGCGTAAATTTGTGGCACCTCCGCCACGCAAAGCCTTGGTTAAGCGTGCTGCACCGCGCCCGTTCTACACAGCTGCCGGCACCCTGAGCACAGAGACCACATTAGCTGCCCCCAAGCAGCTGAAACGACGAGCCGGTGCTCATGGCGAAAAAGTGCACCGCGAGCCCTCGCAATCCGCCGAAGCTTGGGGACTGCCGAATGATTTTGAGCTGAGCCTGCGACTCCTCAACACCACCCCCACGCTGGAAGAGGGCGATTTGCTGCGCTTTGCCATCCGTGCTAATACGGATTGCTACGTATACCTCATTCAATACGATAGCGAAAACAACGCCATGATGCTGGTTCCCGGCGTAGGCGGTGCCTCCAATGCCGTACAGGCCTATACAGAGCTGCAATTCCCGCCCTCCGGCAAGGACAGCAAGTACGAGCTTTATGTGGAGCAGCCCTATGGCCGCGATACTATCATTGCCGTGGCCTGCACTCACCCCGGGCATTTCGCCGCCATGTGGAAGGAAGCCAAGAAACAGGCAGACTCCTTCTCTCGCCCTGGTGAAATTGAGCAAACTGCCATCGAGTTCTGCAAGGAAGAAGAAACGAGCGAGGTGCGCTGGTCTTCCGCCATCCTCTTCGTCCATACCGGTGCTTAATATCGTAGGGTGGGACTTCAGTCCCACCTTTTTGGTGGTATGGTTTGATAATAAATGTTGGACTAAAGTCCAACACTCCGATAGTATTTCCCACCACAACTACCAATTTGTGGGGCGCATTGATGTGAGCGTAGCGAACGGAATTTGAGAGCCCCGGAGAGGGCGACATATGGTAGCCCGGTGGTGGAGCTGCGCAGCAGCGAAACCCCGGGAAAGATGAAAAAATATTTTGGAACCCCGCCAGGGGTGGCATAATGCGTGGCTTCAATATTTATGCTATTTATTGATAAAACACGGATAATGAAAGTTCTACAATATAATGCAACCCTTTATGCCACCCCTCCGGGGTTCCAATTAATTGGCGTCTAACCCGGGGTTTCACCGCTGACGCGGCTCCACCACCGGGCTATTTTATAGCGCCCCTCCGGGGCTCACAAATTCGGCTCGCTGCGCTCGCGGTATTTGGGAGGAGGAACGGCTTACGCCGTGGTGAAGAATGCCCGTTGGGCATGGTGAAGAATCTGCCTGCGGCAGATGGTGAAGAACAGCTGGCGCTGTAGTGAAGAACGCACCTACG
>JAEIGA010005271.1_pt1 | contig 19811 bp, 14 predicted proteins | sample 9270691 | NCBI WGS metagenome assembly JAEIGA01 (sample SAMN17057246, study PRJNA624740) | gut metagenome | biome: biome; isolation source: fecal sample | host: Bos grunniens | place: China: Xizang | collected 2019 | reverse complement strand
ATGGAACCATTTATTCAACGCATGAATGATGAAGTAAAAGCTTTGGGATTAAAAAACACACATTTTATAGAAACTTCTGGATACAGCGAATTAAACACAACAACAGCAAGAGAAATGGCAACATTATCTCGTGTTTATATAAAAGAATTTCCAGAAAGCCTAAAAAAATTCCATTCAGCACTTTCATTTTCTTACCCAAAGGAACACAATCTTGCTCCAGAAGATAAAGGCAAACCACGGGCACAAGATTTTTCACAAGGATTGCCAGAAAATATTACAATGGAAATTTATCAGAAAAACACAAATCCTTTACTTGGAAAACTTTCTGGATGTGATGGATTAAAAACTGGCTACATTGACGAAAGTGGTTATAATCTTGCATTAACAGCTGTAAGAAACGGAATGAGAATTTTATCAGTTACAATGAAAGGACCAGGAAATAACACACAAGAAGGACAAGCTGGTCGCGTAAAAGATGGAACAACAATTATGGAATGGGCTTATTCAACTTTTGCGGAATACAAAAATCCATTTTTACTACGCACTTACAATATTCCTTTGGCTTGTGCAAAATCTGAACGACTTCCTTTGATTCCAGCATACAAACCAGAAGCATTATTAATTCCTCTTTCACTTGTGAATAACAAAACTGATTTATCAAAAGAAATTAATGTTCACATTGAATTGCCAAAACTTGTAAGAGGAAAAGTTGATTTAGGAAAAGAATACGGTTATATCGAATATAAAATTGGCGATGTTTGTCTTGAAAAAATTCCGCTGATTGCACAGCGAACTATAAAGCAATCAAATCCGTTTATTTATTTAGCAGATTTAATTGCTCAAGTTGCTTTTTATTTTTAGATTGATTAATTTTACTTACTGAATAAAATCTCGTGCAGGAACAATTTCGTATCCTGCATCTAAAATTGCACTAATCAAAATGTCTAAATAATCATATACATATCCGTCACGAGTTCCTTTGCTAATTCCAATTGTAACAGGAATTACACCACCCGCTTTTGACTTTAAACATTCCATATAACGAGTAATTAACATAGATGGGGAATAATAATGTTTATTTTCGTTAATAGCTTGTTCAAAAGTAACTGTGTCAGAAACATTTTGAGTAGTATTAATATAACTGTATCCAGCTTTTGCCCCAAAATCAATAATTTCATCAGAAACTTTGTAATTTGGTGCGTGCCACATTAATGACAATTCTTTTCCTGTTGCTTTATAAAATTCATCTTCGTTTCTTGCCAAACCACGACGAATAAATTCTTCATCCATTATAAAATCATTAGACATTAAATCAGTTGATGTAAAAAACATTGATGCACATTCATTATTAGATGCAGCAATCATGCTAGTTTCTTTTGGATAGCGACGGATAAAATCTCCATTCAAAAAGAAAGTTCCTTTTACATTGTATAAGCCAAGGCCATAAAGAATTCTTGTTAATCCATCTGAATTATCATATCCATCAAAAATCAATGCAACTTTTACAGGATTAGATAATTTTGCAACAGATTCTTTAAACACAGGAATTGTTATTGGTTTTCCTGCTAAAGTTCTAAAATACAATGCGTTTTCATATTTATGATTTGATGTTGCCCCGCAAAAAACTCTGTATCTTCCATTTTGAGTTAAATTTTTGCGATTACTAACTGAATCAGTTTTTTTCCAAGTTTTTAGTATTGAATCATAAATATAAGAATTTCCATTTGCATTTAGCGCAACTACAGATTTAGAATTATCAAACCAAGTTCCATTTGCTACAGAAGAAAGCTGAACTAAACTTGTAGTGTTTTCTACAAAATTCCAATATTTAATTGTTTTATCACCACCAACAAACAAGGAATTATTATCTTTCCATACGATGGAAATAGATTTTTCACCAGACAAAGATGCAATTCTCTTCCAAGTTTTTATGTCGTAAACATAAACTGCAGCTCCAGAATAAAATGCAACTTTTGAACCATCTGGACTAACATAAGGAATTCCTGAATCTTGCACATCAAGAATTTGTGTTATTCCATTTGTAATTTTATAAACAGAAGCTATTAATTTTCCGCCATCATAAGGCAAGCGTCTAATCCAAATAATTGGATTATCACCAGACCAAATTACACTTGCATCAAGCAATGATGATTTTGAATCAACATAAGGACTAGAATAAACTACTTCCAAATAATTACATTCAAAAGAATCAATTTTATAATAAGTTAATACTTTTTTATTCTGAATAACAAAAATTGAACTTACAGATTCATCAACGCTAAATGTATCAATTTGACAATTAAATGCAGTTGGCAAGCGACCAATTGTTGTTCCTTTTCCGATGATTCCTGAATACAAGCCCAAAGTGTACAATTCTTTTGTTCCAATTTTGTAAACCAAATCTGAATCAATAAAAATTATACTTTTATCGTTGGCACAATTGATAGAATTTATAGTTCCGTTGCCGATAAATCTGTAATCTTCACTTGCTTCAATGCCTTTTAAATATGCTTGTGGATTACAAAAATATACTTTTTTATTTTTTTCATAAATAACAAGGGAACTATCTTTTAACCATTTTACAGGAACACTTTCATAACTTAATGCTGCATCTTCATCTAGAACTTTTTTTTCACCAGTTTTGACATTTTCAAGATATAAAATTCCTGATGCAAATTCTGTTTTTTCAACATAACAAGCCCAAAGACCATTAGGACTTACAGAATAAGGAGTTAAACGCATTGAATTTGTTGGAATTGTTGTAGAAAGTTTTTTCCAATAAAAACTATTGCTTTCTATATTATACAAACCAATTCCGTAACGGTTTCTAATTTGTAATGCGCTTGAATTTAAAACTAATTCCATTTTTTCTGGAAACGCAGTAAGTAAATCAGGATTTGAAGCGTTTTGATTTTTTATAGATAAAGAAAACAAAGATTGATATGAATAAGTTCCTGGAATATTTTGTTGTACCGTAAAAAGAATTTCATCGTTTGAATTTATATCAGCATTACCAAACTTTATTCCAGCAAACACAGAAGAACAAAATAATAAATAAAATATTAATACGGTACTTATTTTTTTCATTTATGCATCTCCGCACTTAAAACAAGAACATTTAATTCTTGTTCCAATGTTTCTAATTTTTTTTCTATTGTCTGAATATACTGATTTCTTGAATCATTACGAACATAATCAAAATGATTTGCCATAGAATCAACATATTCTTTGCTTTCAATTTTTACTCTTAAATGCCCACACCAAGGACAATAAATAAAATCTTTTTCGATAGTACGACCACAACCACAACAAATTGTTTCTATTTTCATATAGAACTCCAAAAATCTACTTTATCAATTTTAATGGATCCATTAATTTTCCATTTTTGTAGACTGTAAAGTGTAAGTGAGGACCTGTTGAATAACCTGTTGAACCTACTAATCCAATTTTTGTTCCCTGATTTACCCAAATTCCTTTTTTTGTAAGAACTTTTGATAAATGAGCATACAAAGTTTGATAACCGTTAGAATGATTCATAATAATGTAATTTCCGAAAATGTTAGAATATCCAACAAATGCAACTTTTCCACCCATTGAAGCATTAACTGGAGTTCCTGTAGGACAAGCCATATCAACACCAGTATGATTTGAAGCAGCACCAGAAAATGGATCAGCTCTTCTTCCGAAATGTGAAGAAATTCTGAATTTAGCAGTAATTGGGCATTTAAACATATCACCCATTGCATCACGCAATTTGTTTGAATCTAGTTTTGCACCTGGAATAAACAATTGCTGACCAACAGTTAAATTTTCAGATTCAAGTTCATTAACATCTAATAAATCTTCTATTGTAACATTGTATTTTGCAGAAATACCTTGCAAGGAATTTCCAGCTTTTACTGTATAAATAAGTCCATCTATTGAAGGAATTTTTAATTTTTGACCTGCACAAACTTGTCTTACATTATCAATGTTATTTACAGCAATTAATGTAGAAATATTTTTTAAGCCAAACTTTTTAGTAATTCCACTTATTGTATCACCACTTAAAACTTTGTAAGTAGTGTAAGTTACAGGCTGGCAAAATAAATCTGTTATATCAGTTTCCAAAGTATTAACTAATGTTCCATCTTCTAAATATTCAGCAGGAGACTCTAACGCAAATGAAGACATTAATTTATCTAAAACTTCAAATTCTGTTTCTACTGAAGAATTTAATACCAAAGGTCCTGTGTGATTTTTTGAATATTTTACACAAGCAACAACGGAACATATTGCAGCAATACACAACGCACCAATAAAACCAAATTTCAAAATTGATTTTATATTTTCTGCAACATAAGAAACAAAACGCCCTAAAGAAATAAGAATTAACTTTGCAGAAACTTTTGCATTTGGAACATAATTACATCTATTAACAAAATTCTGAGATTGTGAAAAATCAAATAACACTGATGATTTTGTTTTCTTTTGAGTAATAAATCGATTAAAAAAATATTTTACTTTGCTTTTATTAGGTTGATATCCTAAGTAACTAATTATTTCCATACTTTTCTATCGACATAAAAAGTTCTGCATATTAGAATATATTTATTCTATTGTTAGATTTTTATTCATTATGACAAAAAAAAATAATTCACTTTTTATATACATTTTAATCGGAATTTTATTGGGAACTATTCTAAAACTTTTTGTGTTTGATATTTTAACAGTTTCTGGAATATCAATGGAACCAACACTAAAAGACAATTCTGTAGTGATTGTAAACAAATTATCTTACGGATTAGTTATTCCTTTTAAATATAATTTTTTCTTCACATGGAACAAACCACAAGCAAACGACATAGTTATTTTCTTGCATGACAACAAAATTGTTATAAAACGATGTGTCGCAACTTCAGGGCAACAACTAGATTTTTTAGATGATACAGAGTATAGTCTTATTGTGGGAAATAAAAAAATCATCTTAACCGAAGAACAATTTTCAAAAATGAAACAGTTTGATAAAGTCCCAGAAGGCTACATTTTAGCAATTGGTGACAATTATTATAATTCTGTAGATTCTCGTTCTTATGGTTTTATTTCCGAAAAAAATGTTATAGGAAAGATTATAACTAATGAATAATTACTTCCGAAAACCATGGCTAATAGTAATTCTTATTTTTTCTCTCCTTTTTTTTACTTATGAAGTAGTAAAATTTGTTAATCTTTCTGTTACTCCAGTTACAAAAATAACAAACAATGAACCTATAATCGAACGAGGATACATTGTTGACAGAACTGGGAAACACCTTGCAGTTCAAACAAATTTTTATCATGTTGGTGTTTCCATTGCACAAATTAAAAATCCAAGTGATTTTGCAAAAAGCATTTCAAAATATTTGGATATGCCAAAAGAAGAAATCGAACTTAAAATTACAAATTCTGATGGCGCAAGTTTTGTTTACTTAAAAAAGAAAATAGACCAATCCTCATATCAGGAATTAAAAAAATACACAGATGCAAAAGGCTATAATTTTGTTAGATACGATAGAATCCCTGGAAGAATTTATCCAGAAAATGCTTTAGCCTCTCAAGTAATTGGATATATGGGTGATGACGGTAAAGGCCTTGCTGGAATTGAATATTCAATGCAATCACTACTTCAACCAGTTTTTAATCCTGATGATGCAAAAGTTCCACAAGGAAAAAATATTCATTTAACAATAGATGCTAATCTTCAGTATAAATTGGAACAAATTGCGCAAGAAACAATGACTTCTACAAATGCAGAAAGTTTAATGCTCATTGCTACTGATTCCCAAAACGGAGAAATTCTTTCATACATCAGTTTGCCTTCAGCAAATTTAAATGAATACAATTTTGCTTCCATGCAAGAAACTATAGACAGACCAGCAATGACAGCTTATGAACCTGGTTCCGTTTTTAAGATTTTTACAGTTGCTCTTGCCCATGATAAAAATTTAATAAAAGCAAATGACAGTTTTTTATGTGATGGATTGTATGAACATCGCAAAAAAGGAAGTGAAGCAGTAAGAATTCGCTGTTTACATTATCACGGATGGATAACTGCTAGAGAAGCATTACAATATTCTTGTAACGATGCACTAGGTCAAATCAGTGACAGAATGGAAGACGGTGATTTTATAAGTGGAATTCGAAGTTTAGGTTTTGGACAAAGAACAGGCATTGAACTTCCTGGAGAAACAACAGGCTCTGTAAAAGATTCTAACAGCAAATTATGGTCAAATCGTTCAAAACCAACAATTGCAATTGGTCAGGAAATTAGCGTTTCTGCGTTGCAAATGGTACAAGCTGCCACAGCAATTGCAAACAAAGGTGTTCCTATAAATTTAACTCTTATAAAAAAAATTACAAACAAAGACGGTTCCTTATATTTTGAACACAAAGTTGAACCTAAAGATAGAATTTTAAAAGAATCCACAGCAGAATATCTTTTAAGTTGTATGGAAACAACAGCCACAACAGGAACAGGTTCAAGAGCAAATTTACACGACATTTCTATCGGTGTAAAAACAGGAACTGCACAAATGGCTGATAGCAAAAAAGGTGGTTACAGCACTACAGACTTTATTTCAAACTGTATCGCAATTTTCCCTGTTGAAAATCCACAAATAATTCTTTATATCGTTGTAACAAAAGCAAAAGGCGAAACATACGCAGGAAGAATTGTTGCTCCTGTAATTGCAAAAGCTGCAGACACAATAATCGACCACTTAGGAATGAGCCGTGGAGATGCAGCATCTTTGGAACACAGCGGAAAAATTCAAATTAAAAATGAACCTCCTATGAAAATAGGAAATGTTGTTCCTGATTTTACAGGAATTCCAAAACGAGATTTATTACCATTATTAAATGAAAAAAATATACAAATTACAATAAATGGTTCAGGTTGGGTAAAAACACAAAATCCAGCTCCTGGAACTCCAATTACGGAGAACATGACTATTGAACTCAATTTGGAATAAAAATATTCAATATTTTCAAGAAAGGTTTTCTTCCCTTTTTGAAATGTTTGAATCTTGTATAAATGAATTTAATAAATACATACAAACTCCCCATGAACAAGAAAAGCTATATCCATTTTGGCAAGTTTCAAAAACAAAAAATGATTCTTTCACAGTAACACAAAACGGAACAAGACTTCATTCGGCTTACAATCCACAAAAAGAAGCTGAAACAATAATTCAAAACACAGATTTTTCAGAAGCAGAAACTTGCGTATTTTTAGGAACAGGTTTAGGTTATACTTGTATTGAATGTGCAAAAAAACATCCAGAAAAAACGCTAATCATTTTTGAACCAGACCCTTATCACTTCTTTTCATCATTAATTTTTACAGATTGGACAGATGTTTTCAAATGCAAAAATTTAATACTTGCAATTTCTTGTACACCAGAACAAGGAATTACTCTTATTAACCAATACGAAATACTGAAAACAAATTTTTTTCATGTAAAAGCACAAACAAATCATGCAGAAAAATATTTTGAAACATTAGAAACTTTAATAAAACGAAATATTAACAAAGAAAAAATAAACATAGCCACACTAGAAAAATTTGGAAAACTGTGGGTAAAAAACACTTGCAAAAACTTAAAAAAATCTTTTTTTGCGCAAGGAATTACTGAATACAAAAACTGTGCAAAAAATATTCCTTTTTTAATTTTAGCAGCTGGCCCTTCTCTTCAAGATATTTTGCCACATCTAAAAGAAATAAAAAACAAAGCCATCATCGTATGCGTTGATACCGCATTAAGATTTTGCATAAAATACAATGTTGAACCAGATTTTATTGTATTAACAGACCCACAATATTGGGCATACAAACACATTGACGGAATAAAATCTCCATCAAGCATTTTAATAACAGAAAGTGCTGTTTATCCAAGTGTTTTTAGATTCTTATGCAAAAAAATTATTTGCTGCAAATCAAATTTCCCACTGGAACATTATTTTGATTCCTTCCGTGATGAAAAAGGAACTTTAGTTGCTGGAGGTTCAGTTGCTTCCACAGCATGGAATTTTGCTCAATACGCAGGAGCTTCTGAAATATATGTTGCAGGTTTAGATTTAGCATTTGTGAACAAACAAACTCACATAAAAGGTAGCACTTTTGAACAAGCAACTCATACAACTTCAAAAAGAATTGCAACTGCAGAAACTTCAAATATGCCAATACTATTTTCTGGCAACGCTTGCTATGAAAAAAACTACAAACAGGAAAATGTATTAACAGACCAAAGAATGAAAATGTTCGCTTGGTGGTTTGAAAGCCGCCTTGAACAATTTCCCCATGTCAAAACATATACTTTTTCACAAAACGGATTATATATTCCTGGCATTGAATTTATTACAATTGATAAATTATTATCAAAACCAGAAATCACAAAAGAAAAATCAACATTTTTATCCCTTGAACAAAATCAAATTCCTACAGAACAAGATTTTCACAAAGCAATCAAAAGTTTTGAACAAGAATTTACTATCATAAAAGAACGCATTTTTTTAGCAATTAATCAATTAAAGAATAATGATAGTAATGCTCTTTCCTTAAAATTTTCAGACAATCAAACTATTAATCAAATTATAAAAATGCTAACTCCAACACAAAACCAAATTCAAAAAGTTTTGTCTATTGAAAATTCTATGACTAATAAAAAAATAACAGAATTATCAATATTAGCTGAAAACATAGATTTTTGTATAAAAAAAATAAAAAATTAACATTTTTTTTGTAAAGTTTTTTTTTGACTACCCGATAATATAAATGTGGTTACCAAGCGGGTGGTTTAGAAATCCAGACATCTGCATAATTAGTGGCTCTTATGAAAAGTTGAAAAGCGTGTGAGGTTTTTCAACTTTTTTTTATTTAACATTCAATATACAAGCTCAAGTTTTTACCCTTTTATGCCGATAAATAAAGGAATTATTCTTTGGGAGTTATAAAAACATGAGTACAGTTATTAAAATTGATAGTTTAAAAGAAGATATTACATTTAACGGTGACCTCTGTATTGATAGCAATTTCCTATTACTTCCTATAACTGTACCTGTAACTACTGAGTTAATTTCAGCATTAAAAGAATGGGAATTTGACACATTCCAATGTGAAGGCGATATAAGTCTTGGTGGCGATATTGGGCTATCAAAAAAAGAAGAAGATTTTTCACTTGATGATGTAGAAAACGACCATAGAAATATAAAAGAAAAAATCAATACAACTGTAAAACAAGCACTAGAAGAAGCAAAAACTCAAAAAGTTGCTAACACAGAAAAATCAAGACTTGTTACTGTTCAAAAAGTTTACAATGAATACATGAATTATATAAATTCTGTTTACACACATTATGCAACACATAAACAAATTTCCATGGAAGAATTATCTGACACTGTAAAAGATTTGTGTGTATTCATTAAGGAAAATAAACGATATGTTTTAAGAATTATGCCTTCTGCAGAAGCTCGAAGCAAAAACTTTTTAGTAATTCATTCGATGCGTTCTACAGTTTTGGCTATTACCATTGGTCTTGAACTTCATATTCCACTTTCTAAATTAATTGAATTAGGTGTAACTTGTATTCTTCACGAAATTGGAATGATTCGTTTACCTCCACAATTGTACATGACAGATAAACCGTTAACTTCAATTGAACGCGCACATATTTCTACTCACCCACTTATTGGATTTAACATTATTAAAAGTTTAAACTTTCCTCTTAGTATCCAATTGGGAGTTTTGGAACATCACGAAAAAGAAAATGGAACAGGTTATCCAAGAAAATTATCAGGCGATAAGATTTCAACTTATGCAAAAATTATTTCAGTAGCATGTTCCTTTGAAGCAATTACAGCACCTAGACAATACAAAGCAGAACGAACAACTTTTGACGCAATGGTTGAAATGTTAAAAAATGAAAACAATCAGTACAACGGAATTGTAATTAAAGCTTTATTGTATAGTTTATCCTTATTCCCTATTGGTGCCTATGTATATTTAAAAAATGGAAAAATTGGTATTGTAACAGATGTTAATCCAAACAATCCAAAAAATCCAATTATTCAGCTTATAAATGAAAAAGAAGCAGACGGTTCACCAAAAACAATTCAAACTGACGATTTAGAAAATAAGATTATTCGCGTATTAAATAAAAAGGAACAGGAAGATATTGTAAATAGTTTGAAAAATGTAGAAACTTCAACAGAACAACCTAATGTATCTGAAACAAGTAAAACTACAACTCAAGCAGAAGCAAATCAACCTGCCGAAAAACCTGTACAAACAAAAACAGAACCAAAACCAGCTCCAAAAAGTGAAGACGGCTTTGATTCTGTTGACCTTAGCGAATTTAGTTAATCAACAAATTAGCTAAAAAACAATCGAATTTTTTCTACGTCCTCTTGAAATTTTTCATCAATAACAGGAGGGCGTTCATTAAAGTATAAAATTTGATCTAATTCTTCTTTAGATTGTACTCCCCACAAAGGAATAACATTTTCAAATTGTTGTAAAAAACCAAATGCCAAAGGAATACTCTCAACTATACCTCCGCAAAGTGGTTGCATGGCAATAAAACCTGTATCTGTAGAATTACAAAGTTCCACAAGTTTTATTGTTTGCTCAGCGCTAACAATACTAAAAGGAAACTGCAAAGTATCATAAATTCCTTTAGAAACAGCTTCTTGTGCCAATTCCAAATCTTGAGTTACAAACCCAATCTTTTTAATTTTCCCTGCTTTTTGCAAAGATTTTATTGCATTAAAAATTCCATCAGCACCATTTTCCTCTGGAATAAATCTATCTGATTCATACTGAAATAAATCAATATAATCTGTATGCATAATATTCAAACTTGATTCAACATCACTTAACAATTCTGCAACTGTTTCAGCAGAACTTTTTGTTGCAATAACAACTTTTTCACGAATATCACCAATAGAATCACCAAGTAATTTTTCGCATTTTTCACATTTACGGGAGGTATCAAAAAAATTAATTCCCGCTGTATAAGCATTTCTAATAAGTTCTGTTACAGTTTCTTCGCCACCAATTTTTTCTAAAGACATTGCACCCATTGAAACACGACTAACCATTAAATCTGATTTTCCAAGTCTTACATAATCCATAAAATTACCTACAAAACAATAAATAAATAAAACCGCCTAAGAAAAATATCCTAGACGGTTTATTATGATTAAAAAAATTAGTCTTTCTTTTCTGGCTGTTTATAATTTCTAATTGCTTTTTGTAATTCACAAACAAGATCTTCGCGTTTTACACGAATCTGTTCCATAGAATCACGGAAGCGAATTGTTACTGTATTATCTTCTTTTGTCTGATAATCAACTGTAACACAGAAAGGAGTTCCTACTTCATCCTGACGACGATAGCGTTTTCCAATAGTTCCACTCTGGTCATAATCTGTAACAAATTCTTCTTTAAGTTCCTGCTGAATTTCTTTTGCAAGTTCACCAAGACCATCTTTTTTCATAATTGGAAGAACAGCAACTGTTATTGGAGCCAATTTTGGATGAAGATGTAAAACTGTTCTGTAATCTTCCTGTCCGTCTGTTCCAACATTTTCTTCTTCATATGCTTCACAAAGGAACATTAAGAAGTTACGGTTAAGACCAGCAGAAGTTTCAATTACATAAGGAATATATTTTTTGTTTCCATCTTCCTGATCGATATATGACATATCTTTTTTAGAATATTTTGCATGCTGACTTAAGTCAAAATCTGTACGGCTGTGAATACCTTCAACTTCTTCAAAACCGATTGGGAAGTTATATGTAACATCGTAAGCATCTTTTGCATAGTGAGCAAGTTTATCGTGATGATGCCATTTTAGATTTTTTTCTGAAATACCATATTTCAAATAGAACTGCCAACGATCTTTTCTCCAACGGTCAAATGTTTCGTCTTCAGTTCCTGGTTTACAGAAATATTCCATTTCCATCTGTTCAAATTCACAAGTACGGAAAATAAAGTTCTTGAAAATAATTTCATTACGGAAAGATTTACCAACCTGTGCAACGCCAAAAGGAACTTTCATACGATTTGACTGACAAATGCTTTTGAAATCTGTAAAAATTCCCTGACAAGTTTCTGGGCGAAGATAAATAATAGAAGTATCAGAAGCAACTGGTCCTAAGTGTGTTTTAAACATAAGATTAAATTCACGAACATCTGTATATTTATGTTTTCCACAAGTTGGACAATTAATTCCTTTTTCTTCAATAAAAGCCTTCATTTCTGCATGGCTCATTGTATCAATTGGTTTTTCAGGTGTTATATTGTGTGATTCACAGAATTCTTCAATAAGATTATCTGCTCTAAAACGAGCGTTACATTCTGTACAGTCAATCATAGGATCAGAGAAGTGTGCAACGTGTCCACTTGCTTCCCAAGTTGTATGATGCTGGAAAATAGCAGAATCAAGACCTACAACATCATCATGAAGTTGTGTCATTTCTTTCCACCATGCATTCTGTATATTTCTTTTAAAGTCTACCCCAAGTGGACCATAGTCCCAAGCACCAGCTTGACCACCATAAATTTCGCTTGCTTGATAAACAAAACCTCGTCTTTTACAAAGACTAATGATTTTATCCATAGTACATTTGTGATTGTCTTTTTCTGTTGACATAAAAAACTCCTATCGACACTGGATTGTGCCGTTCGACACTGGATTGTGCCACAAAATTGTAATTTATAGAGCATATCACAAATTTATATAACAGGCAAGCAGACTATTTTTATGCAAAATTTACAGCACAAAGAATCTACAATCACAGAAAATCATATCTATTGTTACTTTCAATGAAAATGATTATATTAACAAATAGTTATAAAAATATTTTGGAGATATAAAAATGAAAATTGCAGTAACCTATGACAACGGACAGATTTTTCAACATTTTGGACATACAAAACAATTCAAAATTTATGAAATTGACAATACAACAATCGTAAATTCAGAAATAGTAGATACAAACGGACAAGGACACGGTGCTTTAGCAGATTTTTTAAGCAATCAGGAAGTCAAAACATTAATCTGCGGAGGCATTGGTGGTGGCGCAAAAACTGCTTTAGCAAATGCAGGAATTACACTTTACGGTGGAGCAAACGGAAATGCTGATGAAGCAGTAAAAAATTTGCTTTTAGGAAAATTATCCTATAATCCAAATGTACAATGTAATCATCACGGCAAGCATGATGAAAATCACAATTGTGCAAATCATTCATGTCACAAATAATTATTTATAACTATACGAAAAAGTTATTTATACAGAATTAATTTATCATCTGTACTAAAAAATCCGAATATTCTTTGCAAAAAAAATAAGCAAAGAAGCATAACTTCGGATTTTTTTTATTAAACCAAAATAACAAAATTTTATGTAACAAAAAATATACTTGGTCATTATATTATTCAGAATTATCTAATAGCAAAAATGACAAATATAAAGATTAGAAAAAACTTTATATTATGTGGAGGTTTTATGAAAAAAACATTACAAAAAATTATTACAATTGCACTTATAGGTGGATGCTTAACATCATCATTATTTGCAGAAAAAGGAAGAGATTTTAAAAACACAGGAAAACCACATATTGAACACAAAATGATGCCTGGTCTTATGAAATTTGAAGAATTAAAAGGTGTGGTAAAAGTAGAAGAAAAAGACAATACAAAAAAAATCTATGTATACACATCTGCAAACAAAAGAGTCCTTGTTGAAACTGTACGAAAATTCGATTATGAAAAAAAGCCATACAAGAACTTTGACAAAAAAGATTTTCCAAAAATGAACAACAAGGAATTTTCAAAAGACAAAGGAAAAAGAAAAGATTTTCCAAAAATGAGTGATAAAGAATATTCTAAAGACAATGGCAGAGACTTTCCAAAAATGAATGATAAAGAATATTCTAAGGACAATGGCAAAGACTTTCCAAAAATGAATGATAAAGAATATTCAAAAGATAATAAGAAAGACTATCCAAAAATGAACGGAAAAGAATTTGACAAAGATAAATTCAAAGATTTTTCTAAATATAAAGACAAAGATTTTGACAAATTCGATAAAAAATGTCCTTACTATTCAAAAAATTCAGCAATTGAAGAATTAATTTCCTTAAATGGAAAAATAGTTACTCTTATTGGAAAATATAACGAATCAAAAGATACTTTCTATGTTTGTGGAATGCTAGAAAAATAAAAAATTACCACATCAAAAAAAATGGGCTGTCTAAAACTTTCCATCCTGAAAAATTAGAATCTATACCAAATATAGTAAATGGTAAAAAGATTCTAAATCAAGTTCAGAATGACGCAATAATTAGACAGCCCTACTTTTTTAACTTTAAAAAATCTCAATTAATGAATAAATTATGAAACTTTTAATACTTTTCTAAACATTCATTATATAAATCTTGATGTTCATATTTTAAGCAAGTCCAAAAGTATATTGAAAGTTGAATTAAATATTTTTTTAATTCACACATTGTACTTGATGGTTTTTCAAAAATCCCATGATTCATATAACCAACTGAAAAACATTCACCAGCACAAGTGTATCTTGCCCAACAATTTTTACAAAAAGAAATATTATCTGCATATAAACTTTCAAGTTTTTTCTTTTTTTCTTCAAAAATTCCAGAATCAAGATTTCCTATAATTCCATCTTTTTCACCAACAAATGCAGGACAAATAATAATATTTTCCTTTCCATCTACTGCAAAAGAATTAATTCCTGAAGAACATCTATAAAAAACTCTAAACGGTCTAAGAACAGTTTTCATATATCTTGATAAAAAATCTTCCGAATGCATAAATGTATCAAATATTTTTTTATCCTCTGAAACCAATTGTTTATAAAGCCACTTAACAAAATCATCATAAGATTTCTTAATTTCATTTATGTTATTTTTATTAATCGAATTTGGATTACTTTCCAACAATCTTACTGGCTTCATCCCAACTACTTCAGGATTAAAAGAATACAAAGTCTTAAAAATTTCCACAAAATTATGATTATTACCCGAATATGTACTTGCTAATCCAAAAAATTGTTTATTTTCTATATCAACAATATTTTTTGAAACAAGGTCATAATCTAAACCAAGACGATTTTGTTCAGACGCAATTTTATTTCCGTCTAAACTAACTCCATACAAAATATTATTTTCCTTTAGCAATTTACTAACTTCTTTTGTTAATAGCATTCCATTTGTAGCAAACTGACAAAAAATATTAATATTTCTCTGCTGTTTTAACTCTTGAACAAAATTATTCACCTTTAGGATAAAATCCAATCTAACCAATGGCTCACCTGCTCCAGTTAAATCAATAACTACCCTACGTTTTTCATCTGGCACAAATTTATCCAAGAAAAATAAAATCGCTTTTTTTGCAGTATCAAAACTCATATCGTATTCAGCACTTTTATTTGCAAAACAATAATTACATCGTAAATTACATTTTGTCGAACCAACTAATTTCAGAAAAAAATCCGTATATAAAATCGAACTCTTATCATATTTTCTTCTTTTTGAAAGAACATTATTTGATTTAAATTCATCAAGTTTTTTACAAGTTAATGAAATTTCATCAGAAGAATATTTTGATGTTATAGAATCAGAGACCCTATTTGAATCAAAATAGTCACTCAACAAAATATCCTTTGCACATTTAGTGATAGGAAAATATGTTACAGTACTAGCACTAAATAAAAAATCTTGATTAAACACAGAAAATACAGCTGCATCAAAATTATCTATTTGTTTACAAAAATTTTTCATTTATACAACATCCTTTTCCAAGTATAAAACCACAAGGAATCTTTAAGATTTTCATAAATACATTTTATGTTTAGAAATTGCAATTTTGATTCATCTAAATCCATTTTTGAACATTTTCCAGAACTGAACAATTGTTCAAAATTATCAACACTTTCTTTGCGATTTTGTAAGATTTTTTCCGTATTATTAATTTGCTTTTTATAGGACTCAATCATAAAATCACAATTATTTTTTTGATTGTTAAATTGCGTTTTAAATACACGAAGTTCCGAAGAATACAAAGTCAAATTATTTTTGTGCAACTCATTTCGCAATTTTTTTGCAGGAGAAAAAAATTCATCAAAACTAATTCCAACTGAAAAACTCCAATCAAAAGAAGATTTATCTTCTATATAATTAACTAACAAAGAATCTTTTGTTTGTAATGTTTCAGCAAAAGTTCCAAGAAATGACAAAACAGGAGAATGAGCTTGATTATTAAGAATATGTTGATAATTTTCTTTATTTATACGCGAAATAATTGCTTGTTCAAAAGGATTATAATCATAAAGTCCTTTTTCAATTTTAGGAAGCAAAGAATTTTCCGAAAGCGAATTAATTTCTTTGCAATAATTTTGTAAAATTAACAAAACATTCTCTCTTGAATTCGTATATTCAATATAATCTTCAAAACATTCCCAATGAGTGTTTTCTACATCCCACAAAGACGAACCAGCTTCAATACCCTTTGAAATTTTTTCTTCAATAAGAGTTTTGTATTTTTCATAAAACTTCAAATATTCATAAGTCTTATTTAACAAACGAGACAAACATCGAAACTGAATATAATTATGCGTAATATTTTCCATAATACTCTGTTCAATTTGTTGTTCTTCATATTTTGCTAATTTAATATTTTCATGAAGAATCTGAATATTTGGATCAAACTTTATTCCTTGAAGAAAAAATGGATTTAAACTTTGTGATACCAACAATGTAACAGAAGGAATCTGCGCATATCCAATATTTTCTACATCAACTTCAGTAAAATAATTCAAAATATCACGATTCATTCCATAATTTAAGCTAAGCGAAATATTATTCCCAGCAGGATTTTGCTTTACAAAAGAAAATTCCAAATTAGAAGAAGTTGTACACCAAGTAACATCAGAATAAACATCACTAAAAGAAGAATTTATTTTTGAATTAAAAGACATTGGATACAAATGATTTTTGTATTTCAATGAATTTAACGCAAACTCTTGAGAAGCTTTTGATGAAACAATTTCGTAACTAAAGTCTTTCGCCTGTTGCCACAAAACTTCCAGTTCCGTAACAGCAAAAACTGAAAAACTTAAAAACAAATGAATTATAAAATGTAAATATTTTTTCATGACTTAATAAACAAAATCAATTTTTCTAAGAATATAAGAAATAATAGAATTTCTTTCCAAAACAATATAAGAATTTGTTTCCAATCCAGCTTTTATAGGAAACGATTCACCTTTTTTATTTTCAAATACAACCCTATCAATATCAGCATTAATGATATAATAAAGTTTTCCACTTTCATCTGTACGCATATCAGGATCAACGGAAGTAATAACTCCATTTGCACCTTTATATTCAAAAAAAGGAAATGCAGAAAGTCTGTATTTTACTTTTAATCCAGGCTTAACCTTTCCCATATCTTTAGGCGATACAAACATCTCAACTTTAAAATTCTTTGAATCATTTGGAATTATATTCAACACATTTTTTCCAGATTCAATATAATCATTTAAGTTTAATGCAGAAATTTCTTGAACAAATCCATCAATCGGAGCATATACTTTCAAAAACTCATATTGACTATCAAGTTGATTTATTTCTTTTTCATTCTTATAGTAAATTAATTCCAACTCCTTTTTTTCAGTAATAATCGAATTATAAAAATCCGCTTTAAAACTTTGCAAAGACTTTTTTGCATATTCATATTCAAGTTTCTTCTGTTTTATCTCTTGTGGATTTTTCAATGAATATGGAAGGTTTTCTAATGTTTTTAAAGCTTCATATGAAATATTTTCTTGAATCTTTAATTTTTCAACATTATTCTTAAAACTTTCAAAACGAGAATAAGCAACCGCATTTTCTTTTGAAACGAAATTTCTACTTGTGTTATAACTATAAATTAATTCATCTAAACCATTTAATCTTTCTTTATAATTCTTTTGTTCAGATATTAAATTATCTTTTTGCGAATCATAAATTGAAGGATCTATTTTATATAAAAACATTCCTTTTGATACAAATTGCCCAGGTGTATAATTTATTTCGATTATTTTTCCAGAAATAACATTTTTAATAGAAGAAATATTTGCTTTTGTTCTTATAATTCCATTTGCTTGAATCACATCATCAACTTTTCCGAATGTAATTAAACAAATAGCAACGCCAAACAAAACTAAAATGCTATACAGCAGAACTCTCAATTCTTTTGGAACTTTCATTTGAAGGAATTCTTTTGAGTAAATCATTCGATTTTGATGTTGAAGAACTATTACTTTTTTCATTTTGAATACTCCACATTTTTTTATAAAATCCATTTTGGCCAAGTAACTTTGCATGAGAACCTTGCTCAACAAGTTTTCCTTTATTGAACACATAAATAATATCGCAATCTTTTATAGTAGAAAGTCTATGAGCAACCATAATTACAGTACGCCCATGAATACGCGAAAAAATTGTATCCATTATTGCTTGTTCCGAAATACTATCAAGACTTGCTGTTGCTTCATCTAAAATCAGCATATCAGGATTTCTCATTAAAATTCTTGCCAATGCGATTCGTTGCCTTTCACCTCCAGACAATGTTGAACCATGTTCGCCAACATAAGTATTAAATTTTTCTGGTAATCGCTGAATAAAATCAAATGACCTAGAAGCAATACTACTAGCAACCATTCTCTTATAATCAGGATTATTACACCCCCAGGAAATATTTTCACCAATCGTTCCGCTAAACAACAAACTTTCTTGAGGTACATAACCTATTTTTTCACGATACATATCCGTTTTATAATCATTGATATCAGTACCATTTATTAAGATTTTACCGCTCTCACATGGATAAAATTTCATTAGCAATTTTAGCAATGTAGTCTTCCCAGAACCAGAAACTCCAACAAATGCAACTTTTTTTCCCGCAGGAATTTTAAAAGAAATATTTTCAATTGCAGGGCCTCTTGTTCCATACGAAAAAGAAACATCACGAAATTCTATTTCTCCAGTAAGTCTTGATACATCTATTTTGTTTTCCTCTTCAACACATTCTTCTTCCATATCAATTATGTCAGTAAGTCTCTCTGCGGAAATCATTACTTCTTGCAAATACAACTGCATTGTCAACAAACGCCTTAGAGGCCCAAGGAAAAAGCCTGACAAAGTATTAAATGAAATCAATTGCCCCAATGTAATTTTTCCATCAAAAATCATAAAGCTACCAAGCCAATACAAAGCCAATGTTCCAAGACCTGATATTAACTCTTGAATAATTTGCTGAAAATTACCAATTTTACCCAACTCAAGAGACTTTTCTGCAGATTCCACAATTTTTGACTCAACACGAGTGTATGCTTTTTCTTCTGCAGCAAGACCTTTTATCGTTGCAATTCCATTAATACATTCATACATTGTTGCGTTTTTATCCGCATCAATAATAGCTTTCTGTTTAATTTTTGCTTTCAATGGCGAAGCATATACAAAAACAATTATCGAAGACAAAACAACAGGAATAATAGATATCGGCAAAAGAGATGAGCCCATCTTAAACAAGAAAAAACTTCCTATAACAACCATAAAGGAATCAATTATAATTCCTAAAGTTGTAGAAGATATTGCATTTTTTACAGTTTCAGCATCACTAACGCGTGATAAAATTTCACCAGTTTTTCTTGCCGAAAAAAAACTCAACGGAAGATATAACAAGTGGCAAAAAAAATCACTCACAAGAGATACATCAATTTTT
>JAEIGA010005270.1_pt1 | contig 19812 bp, 13 predicted proteins | sample 9270691 | NCBI WGS metagenome assembly JAEIGA01 (sample SAMN17057246, study PRJNA624740) | gut metagenome | biome: biome; isolation source: fecal sample | host: Bos grunniens | place: China: Xizang | collected 2019 | reverse complement strand
ACTCTTCTTAGAGAAGGGCGGACATCTTTGGAAGAAGTCATTTCATTTATTGATAAAGAAGAGATATGAATAGATTCATCCTGTTGATATTGCTATTTTCATTTGCTCTTGCAGACTGTCTCGCGGAAGACCGTGACAGTCTGCGAATTGCTGGAGTGAGAGCAGAAATGGATTCGTTGTGCATACGTGAACCGGCATTTTCGGAATCTGTCGATATTTCAGTCGGACAGATGCGACTGAGCGAGTTGTTTCGGACTATTGCGAAGCTGAAGGAGGTTAACCTGTCTGTCAGGGATGATTTTGACTGCGTCGTTTCCTGCAGTTTCACAAGCTCTCGCATAGATGATCTGATAGTGTTTCTTTGCAGGGAGTATGGTCTAGATATAGACATATATGGCAATATCGTGTCGATTTTCAGATATTCTGCTCCCGTTGTACCAATTCCCCCTCTTGACATAGAGTATGAAGCATCTGATTCTTTGATGAGCTTTTCTTTTTCCAACAGAACCCTTTCTGAGGTGACAGGATGCATTATGACCAGAACAGGAGAGAATATAATCATATCGAATGACCTTAGAAATCTGGAAGTCAGTGCAATGGCTATAAGGGTTTCCTTGGCTGATGCTTTGGAGATAATTGCAGAAGGAAACGGGCTTGATGCATTCCCAGTCCAGGGCAGGAAGAAGATATGGTGTCTCGCAAGAAAAGTCGAGAGTATGCCTCCGCCCCAAAGAAGGAGGGATGAGGGTTACCGTGAAAGTATAGATACTACAGTCGTTCTTCCACTTCATTACAGGTCCGTAGGAAATATACATGATCTTATTCCGGAAGCGATGAAGAAAGATGTAGCATTGTTGACAAGTGACGAGATGAACAGCCTTATTATTCACGGAAAGAAGATGTATACCGATGCCGTCAAGGATTATGTGAGCAGTATAGATGTAACCATACCGCTGGTAAGCATAGATGTAATGATAGTCGAAACAAGCAGGCGATTTTCAAGAAATGTAGGGTTGAAAGCCGGCCGTAACTCTTCTTCCGTAGAGACTTCAGCCTCGATCGGGCAAGGTGTTGATGTGGTCTTGGGATCTGCAGAAGTATCGTCGCTTCTTCAAAAGATTGACGGGTTCAGCAATGTCAACCTCGGCAACGTTGCCGACAATCTTTATCTGGAACTGAAGCTTCTAGAGAACCGGGGCGATGTCAAGCTGGAATCAACCCCGAAGCTTGCCACATTGAACGGGCACAAAGCATCAATGAGCAAGGGAGAGACTATATACTACAAGGAGATCAATACATCGTACCTTGGCTCACAGAACCCGCTGCAGACATCCTCCTACAACTGGAAAAGCGTCGATGCTGACTTGACGATCGACATTACTCCTCACGTGAGTCTTGACTCGCTGGTGACTCTGGAGGTCGATCTGAGCCAAAGTGAGTTTGGAACGATCAAGGAAGAAAATGCACCCCCTCCGATTACAAAAAGAAGCTTTAAAAGCATTGTAAGGGTCGCTGACGGTGATGTCGTCCTGCTTGGCGGTCTGGATTCGGCATTGGATTCAGACAGTCGTGACGGCCTGCCGTGGATAGCCCGTGTACCCGTGCTGCGGTGGATTTTCGGAAGCCACAGGAGAGAGAAGGAAGATTCAAGGATGAGTATCTTTATCAGAGCGGAAATAGTTGACTGATTATGCTTGGGATGATTTTCATATTCACCGAAGACGGAAATGTGCTTGTCAGATGTATGAACCTATGCAAAAACAAGCATAGGACATTATATACTGGTGACCTTTCAGACTGGGACGCTGAATCCGCCTTGAAGAAATATGGCAAATGCATAATGGTCTGCTATTCCGGTTGCATAATAACATCCGTCAGTCAGGAGACAGATCCACTGTTGTCGAGAGAGATTTGTGATTCCGATAACTTCTTATTTTCATCGCAAGATGGAACGCAGAATCTACTGTTTGTAAATGTCAATGACGTAGAACCGGTCAGGGACAGACTTCGACAGTCGGAGGCCGTCTTACTTCAAGAAGTGCTATCTGATTCTCCGGATGATTTTATTTTTCCTGAACTGAGGATTGCCAATCTATCTGACGAAAAGCTTTCGAGATTTCTGCTGCAAAAACTGAAGGAGAAGATCGTCATAACAGTCGTCTTTGTATTTGCATTGGTATCTGTATCTTATGGTATATCCGCTTCTATTGGTAGGCAAAACGCCGAACTGAGCATTCAACTCTCCAATAATAGAAAGGAGGCCGGCAAAGCTGATGACAAGGAGAGGAAACGTAACAAGCTATATTCCAAGATGACTTCCGCTGTCTCCAGGGATGCCATTTATGCATTCGACAGAATCGTTGTCTCCCTTCCATCAGAAATACGGTTGACATCGGCAGTGGCGCAGTCGGATATCCTGACAGTTGAAGGTGTTTTCGAGTCTTCCGATGCGTTGTCGGAGACAATGAAATCAATCAGTCGACAAGCGTTCGTGGAAGATATTGAAGCCAGCAGGATCGATACTGACTCTAAAGGCAACAGAATATTTACTTTAAAGATATGGTTACGATAAGAAGTATCATAGAATATAGAAGAAGCATATTACTCATCGCCTTAACAGTAATCCTTGCGATTCTTCTATGCAAGTCCTTGATAGGCAGACCCCTCAGACTCATCAAGGAAAACAGGACACTGGAAGCAGAATTGGCAGGCAGTGCACGTCAGGTTCAACAGGACGGAAGTACCTCAGAACAGGATTCGCTGAATATGGATGTTATCCTGATGAAAGCCGTCACTGACGGAGGCTGCGTGTTAGTTCAAGCTGAGCAGGAACAGATAGCAAAGGTGGAAGGTGCGGAGCTGATTCAATATGAAGTGGCATATTCCGGAACCTATGCAGGAATTATGACGGTGTGGAGAGGGATGTCTTCGATACTGCCTGATGCAGCTCGTATTACCGGCTGCAGGATAGCACCGGAAAGAGACAAAGACAGAAAGGGATGGTCTTTGGTCTGCAGAACATCAATTCAGACTATAAAAGCAATATGAAGAACAAAGCTACACTGATGACACTTGCAGTAGCGGTGTGCATAATATGGACGTACATCGCAATCAAGCTGTTCTCCCCGAGTGCTGAAAGTGCCGATGTGACACCTGTGCCAGTAGAGGTTTCCAGGCATGAGGAATCCGAACTTGTATCTCTGTCATTGTCACCATTCACCATTCCAGCTCCCACAACAGCGGACCCTGCACGCAAGCAGGATGCGGTCAAGCGGCCACAGAAGCCCAAGAATAAATCAGTGAGAGGGAGGCTTATAGGTGACATTGAGGCTGGTAGCGTCTGCCTGTCTGTCGTTGAAATCGAGAATGTATATCATTATATAAGTGACGGGTATTCTTCAAAGGACTGCCGTCTTGTGGAAAAATTCGGTGAAGATTCGGTTTGCATAGTTTATTCAGGTGACACATTAATGTTATATAAGAATGATGGGAAAAGATGACAGAAAAGCAGAGTTCTGCAGTATGATATCCCGGCATCTGTCGGAATCACGAAGTGACCTCATCAACAGGTTATGGGTGATGTCACGCAAAATAAATACGGAGAGCATCAAGCATATGCAGATTATGGTTGATAAGGAGGTCAAGAAACATAAGGAGGACTCCTTATCAGATCTGTTTGGAATAGTATTCAATGCAGATATGAGACGACATTTCCCGGAAATCGACGATATCATTCCTCTTAAGTTGTCAGACTTGAACAAGTGCATTCTGCTGATGAGTATATTAGGCTTCTCAGCAAGCGAAATGGCGGATTTTCTCCTATCGACCCCACACAGCATTCAGACAATGATGCTGAACATAAGAAAGAAGTATCCAGGATATGCAGGGTATCTCACGAAATAGACCACATACCCTTAAAGGAAGTGCTATGCCGACTGCGGTGACGTTCTCCATATTGATGCTTCTTGTCGGAATGACGGCAGTTATGTCATTAGGCTTCTCATTGGACCGTATCAGACATCTGGAAGACAAGGAGAGATCCGAGGCGTCATTCTATGCCTTGGGACTTAGGATTATGTCAGACAGTACCATTGTCGTGCATGATGTGTTCAGAGAGTACAAAGCATTCACTAATAGTGGCGAGATTGTCCTTGCGCGTGAAACGATGCACGGCTTGTACGGACTCTTGGAAATGAGATGCCATCTGTCCGCAGGGAAGCCGGAGACAGCAGCAAAGATAACCGGAACGAAAGGTCTTCCATACAGAACAAGCCTTCTGATCCCATCTTGTGATGCGGGATATGTTTCATTAGGGGAAAACTGTCTGCTCTCTGGTCAGGTTATGCTGCCGAAAGGAGTGTATCGGAAGATACACACGAGCAAATCAAGAAATTGCCTCAATGACATACAGGTGTCATCAAGTCCCGATGCGTTACCTGAGTTTAGTTCTAAAGCAATATCTTCAATCAAAGACATCTACGGGATGCATACTGAAACAGAAGTGACACTGACCTCAAATGACACGCTGCCGGACCGCATCATAACAGGCAGAATCATACGAGTTGATTCGTCATTCTGCAATTCGGTACAGCTGTTTGCCACAGATAGTATCATCATATCACCCGGAGCGATCCTGAAATATCCGTCCGGAATCTTCCTGAACTCATCGGAAGGTCACGTTCTGATAGACAGCAGTGCTGTAGTTGAAGGATACGCCATAGTAAAGGATATAGATATCACTTCAAGAACCGGAGCAGACAAAGACATCAGTTTTCATTTATCATCCACCGGACGAGTCAGAGGCTTGGTATATGTTGATGGAACTGCTCAACTCAATGGGCACGTCACAGGATCAGTCTATGTAAGGGAACCCGTTGAGCAGACTGATAAAGGGATCTCAGTAATGACCATACTCAGTCTGACTCAGACTGAAAATTCCGGATATGCTTATCCTTTGATATTTGAAGATGGCTTAAACAGAAGTATAATCAAAGAATATGAGACGATATTATAAGGCGAGTACAATAGTGGAAACATTACTGGCATCTGTGATTATAATGGTCTCATTTGCAATCATCCTGATGCTTTTCGGAGGACTGATGCGCAAGACGACTATAGGACGGGATTATGTACAGATGCGAAATGCAAGAGATTCAATAGTTGTGGCCATTTCTGAAAATGGGTTGCATAGCGATCTGACTCATTATGCACAATGGGGCAGGATTGAGATAAAGATATTATCAGCGGACTCTGGTTGCTCAGAGATAGAAAGCATTTCATTGATGTCGAATGGACAGACATATAGGCAGACATACCTCATACATAATGAATACTGAGTATAAGGGAACGACTTTAGTGGAACTGCTGATCGTGATGATCTTGACTGGAATAGTCACGATTGCCATATACAGTAGTCTTGACATCGTTTCTCATATATCCTCAAGGCTCACGGAGGCTGATGCTTCCATAGAGCACCTTTCAGACTCTTTATCAGGAAAGGATATCTATATTCAGGATTCTCTGTACTATGCAGAGCAGGATTCGCTGAGAATCATTGACAAGACCAACGAAATGAATTATGATGAATGACCAGATTAAACAGGAACTGTTCGCGCAGATGCATACTCTCCTGGATGCCGGGCTGGATATGTCCCGTATGTTCGAGATTCTGCTTGAAGAGTACTCCAAACAAAAGGAACACGAGCTTCTTGCCGGACTATTCAATGACATCGTCAAAGGAAGTACTCTAAAGGAGGCGATGATTCTGTCAGGAGAATTCAATGGCCTGGATTTCAATGTGGTCGGAGTGGGAGAAGCAAGTGGCAGACTGGCTTATACAATGCGTTTCCTGTCTGGGTACTATATGAAGAAAGTCTCCCAAGCAAAAGCATTACGCTCTGCTCTCAGCTATCCGGTTATGATACTGAGTTTCGCGGTAGTTGTTCTGGCCTTTATGCTGATTGTGATTGTCCCTACTTTCAGTCAGGTGTACTCCAGAATGGGAGGCGAACTGCCGGCGTTGACACAGGTGCTAATCCGTATGTCTGAAAATGCACCATCTGTATTGATAGCCGCCGCAATCGTGTTATCCTCAATAGCAATCTTCTGCTGGCATCAAAGAAAGACGGAAGCATTTCAGCGGATCAGATCTGCGCTGCTTATGTCAGTACCGCTAATCTCACGAATCGCAAAGGCAGACGCCCAGTGTACATTCTGCAGACTTATGTACCTGCTGTCAAGTTCGGGAGTGTCAATGCTGGAAAGTCTGGATATGGTCTCCCACTCAATGACAATCCTGCATTATAGAGATGCCATTATGGAAATATCCGATAAAGTAAGATGCGGAGATTCGCTGTCTTCTTGTTTGTCCGATTACCCTTCATTATTTACCGGACGATTGACCTCCCTTATCCGTGTCGGTGAGGAAAGCAACCGGCTCGGAGATATGTTCAGCCGTTCTGCCGACCTGCTCGCAGAAAACATCGACTCCTCATTCAAATCTTTAAGTACCTACATAGAACCGCTTATGGTAACTCTAGTAGGTGGTATCGTAGCAATCATCCTGATAGCGATGTACCTTCCGATGTTTAGGATTGGGATGGTTATAAGTTGAATACAGAGTATATTAATTTGTATTATTTATCACAAATAAAAGACGGACAGGTTAGAATCCTATCCGTCGAATTAGATTTTGTTTTGTATAAAGTGCTATGGATGTCTTACCTTTATCCCCTTTTCAGTTAAAGCCTCAATTAATTCTGCGTGCTTCTCTACTGACCAACTATTATATTGGTTCATGCATGAACCGACAGGCAGGAAAGCACTTTTACGAACAAAAGTAACACTATGCGCCGATGTGTTAATAAGTATAAATCTACGCACTTTTTCTGTATGCGAAGTCTGAAAGGCAGTTCTGATATATATGCTTGTATAAATCAATTAAGCGAGGTTCGTTAAAGAATGGATAGGCTTCAAGGAAATCCTCGAATCTTGGATAGTCGGTTCTATTATAAATCCAATCAAAAGCGACCGCATAGCAAAGGTGCTCTTTTACCATTACTTCCTGCTCAGGAAGAAGGTAGACAAGATACTTGCCAAGTTCCTGAAACTTTTGAGGGTATTCTGTGAATACTTTATACAGGTTCCAACTTATACCTTCGTCATATTCTTCCAACTTATGGTCAACACAATAACAGAAATAGTATGCATATTCTTCCGACGAGGAAGTAGGCTCTTTATAGAAATCCATTGACACAACATATTCTACAAGTGTCGAGTCGGAGACATTATGTTTGATTGAATCCATTAACTTTACGAATCTTTCATTTTCTCCATCAAAACCATATATCTCAGTCCTCATTGACGCACTCCCTATGATATAAAACAGCATAATGAGTGAAAAATAACATAATCGTTTCATATACTTTTTGTCTAATTATTAGGCGTGGCTACAGCTGCCGGAAGTTCCCCCATATATCTCTCCCAATCATACTTAATTGATTCTCTATCTTGATATACAACCTTATTTGTCAAATCATTTTCAACAAACAGCATTCCTTTTCTTTCCTCTGGATCTGATGCTTCCAAAGCATCTGTCAATTCTTTTAACTCTGCAATATCTTCATCAGCAATTCTGATGCAGCCATTTGTATTAGTTAGCTCCACTTGGCTTCTTCCTCCGTGCAAGTGCATGCCGTCACGTTTTCCACCTTCTCCTTCCACATAATGCAAAGCCAATAAATCATTTGGACCAAACGAGAGCGATGAATAATTTGTACCTTCTCCTGTTCGTCTCCACTCAATTATGTCATATTTCCCTACTGGGGTATCTGCATTAGTTCTTGCACGGTCACGATCTTGTCCTGTAACTTTTACAACTGTTTTATAGATGGTTTCTCCACTACGATTTGTAACTGTCATTATCGCATATGGTGCACGTCCTCTATCATCCATTGCACTAACCTTTATGTCCCACTTACCATTAGGGTCATATTTATTAACTGGATTGTCAGAACAAAAAACATAAGGACTGAAGTCATAAGCTTGTTCCGCCAACGGATCCACCGCAAGCCAGCGTCCTATTGCAGCCGAATACTGCCTTGCACCATAGTCAGAGTAAGGAGTTCCGAATGTGGCCTGCTCCTCCTTGCTGTTGTAGCGGTAGCGGTTGGACTGGTCAATGAGGCTTCCGCTTCTGTCCCACCTGCTTCCGAAGGCATAGTAGTCATTTGTCTCAACTACCCGGCCGGTGCCGTTTACGATTGTCCTGACACTGCCGAGGTGGTCGGCAATGTGGTAGTTCGGTACCATCCGAATGCTGCCGTCAGCACCTTGCATGGCGACAAAGCGTCCACCAGGGAATGCTATGCTTTCCGGTGTCAAAGTGTCGTCTGACGAACGTCTGAATGTCAAAGAACCCCGGTACTCCAATCCTTCTCCGTCTGCGTCCACCGCTCTGATCTTAGTACCGTCTGCAAGATAGGTATAATTTACGAGAACTCCATCGCCGTCTGACACTTTTTTGATGAGGTTCAAATCGTTCCATTCAACACTCAGTCCAGATGTCACATCATAGGTCATGTTGCCATTTGAATCATAGGTGGATGACGTCAGCTGATTTCCGGAGTATGAGTATGTGAAGTCATCTTCGTCACCAGATTCATCTACCCGCGTCATAGTCAGCATATTGCCATTGAGGTCGTATGAGATGCCCTTCTCTTCCAAGGTGTTCGACGGCGATGCATTCAGGTAATGCCTGCTGTCTGAAAGACGTTCCAAGTTGTCATATTCGAATGAGTACATATTAGTTTCTGAATCATTCCTGCTCCATTCCCATTCGGATATGTTACCTCCATACTGAGGTGTAGAGTTGCTGTTTGACGGAGTCTCATATCTGAGCTTGAGATTCAGCAGGGGAAGATTGTTCCTGGTCACATTCTTTTCGGTAAGCCAGCCGCGAGGATTATATGAATAGGTTTCTTTTATGGCCCCGTATTGGATGGTCTTAAGCCGGTTAAGGCTGTCGTATGAGTGGACCATCTGAGCAACACCGTCACCACTGGTGTTGACCAGGAGGGTATCTACAAGGCCGTTGTGCTTATATGAATATGATGTCCTGATCCAGGTCGTGTCGCCATTTGCAATTTGTTCTTCATATGTAGCAGTCGTAAACCCTCTAAAGTCATATCTCTGTCCCAAGGTATAACCGTCGGAACGTCTTTGCTGGATCAAACGCCCCCTCTTGTCATAGTAATAGAATATCGGTGATGAAGCAGTCCCATCCTCACTAAATATCAGACGGTCGGTCATAAGGCCCTGAGTTCTGCTGTCATTGGTGGAATCAAGCCCGTCAATTTCGCGAAATCCAACGACATTGGTCGGCACACTAAATAGGGTATTAACCTTACTATAATCATCGTAGTATGTTACGCTTCGTAAGGAAATGGATGAGGGAGAAAGAGGAGATGGCAGGACATATCCCAGATATCCACTTGATGAAGCCTCTGCTGTATGCATATCCAGTGCATCCACTCCGAGTTGAGACGCATTGCCTGCGTATATGCCTCGGATAGTCTCCCTTCCCTCGGCATCACAAAGCGTCATCAGCCATTTCCCTTGGGTACGCAGATTACCGTCCTGAGTGAAGATAAGCCTGTCATTGACATCGTAGATGTAGTAAATCCAGTCTGCACCTGGCAGTTTCTTAGCGATGCACCTATTTCGTTCGTCGTATCTATATTTATAGCCTAATTCATTTTTTGCCAGACCAATTTGCCCGGTATTCCAGGCTTTACTTGCTTCAGGTGACAGAACATAACACAAGTTTCCGTAATTATCGTACACATAATATGTGTCAGCATAGTCTTCATTCATGATCTTTCGAATCAAGATGACCCGATTTTCTCCGTCAATAAATGTAAGAGTGACATTCCCATCCTCATCTGACACCTTCTGGACTTTTAACTGATTGGGGCTATATATGTGTGTCCTTCCTAAAGAGTGATTATCCCTTGCCCCATATGCCTTATATTGCCAGCAACTCAATTCTCCCGAAGATGTGTTTGCCAGATACTGGTATCGGACTTTCTTATCTGCATCAGTCCATTTTTCTCCTGCACCCATCACTGAAAGAGGACGTGACAGCGTACTTGATTCGAACTCGGTCGTGGAATACGGAACCGTATCGTCATATAAAGAGACTGCTTTATTCCTATAAGTATTTATATCCACATAAGCTCCCGTGCCTGTACCGACAGATGGAAGCATCTGCAGGGGTTCTCGTCCTAATGCATCATATTGATGAAACGTGATAATGTCATTGTAGGATGAACCGAAACCTCTTTTGATCTCCTCGACAGGCCTGCCGATGCCATCATAATAGGTAACTTCCTCCATCGCCGTTTCAGTTGTAAGACCCTCCGTACTGGGTACTTCAGTAATCGGATATATAGATAGGAGGTAGTTCTTCTCCTCCGTCAGTGACCTGGCCTTTGGCCCCATTGCGGACGATGACAGACAGATATAGGTCATCGTTATGATGGATAGTATTAATCTTTTCATAAATTGTTATTTGTTTGCGTAATTATAAGAATGTGATGAGATGATGTTCTCCTGTGCGGATGTATTTGCCTTTTCTGTTATCTTTGTGAGCCTTCCCAAGTTGTCATAGTAATAATTCTTAATGATACCTCGAGGGTCTGTTATAGATGTCGGTCCTATGCCAGGTTTGTATGTGATAGTAGTCACTTTTGCATCAGGTAGGCTCGTTCTTAGCGCATCCAACTTGTCCATTGTAGGATAAATCGGAGATGAAGATGTCAAAGAGGTAGAAATTAGTCCCCAATAAGAACCTAAGGCTGCTTTTACCTGTTCCAATGTAGCATTCTTTATTTCGGCAATTGGATATTGCCCCTCATAGCCCCATATATAGACGACATCAAGTCCTTTAGAGTTGATCCATTGAGGGTTACTTTTTGCATCATATGCTAATATTGTACGCTCTGCTACAAACTCGCCATTTGCCGTCGTCCTGGAACTTTGCATACTTAGTTTTGGTGAAGACAAATTTCCAAACAATGAATACGTATCCTTCTTCTCTTCTATCATTGTCCCGTTTCGACTAATCTCCGTAACGACAGGAGTGGAAATCATATTCAACAACGTCATTTGCTGCATTACGGAATCATCGAAATCGAAAGGATAGTAATAGTCCGTCTCTATATGATTCCCATCAGATAGTGACACTGTCTCTTTTTGGACAATATTACTGTGTCCAGGAGCGTATGAATAGGAATTTGAAGTAACTATAGGATTACCATTCTCATATTTGGTGTTGATACTCTTTTGCAATGATATAAAGGTAGGCTGTATTGCCGGATACACGTATCCCATAGGTATTCCATTTCCATTTATTAAATGAGGACCTATTGAAGGATCTCTCCTTAATGCGTTAATCTCGTCTTGTGTCCAATATTTTGCATTAAGTAAGTCAATGTTTCTATATTCTTTAGCAATGCCCCATATGATCCGCCACTGTGAATTATCAATTGAGTATTCATTTGTTCTCCTATTAATTAGGTTCCCAGCAGAGTCATACGTTGATTCTTGTAATAGCAAACCATTTTCTTGATGCTTGTGTGGCATTACACCTGTAGGATTTGCATCAACTGAATACCCGGTAACAATGCCGAGATTCACAAGTGTACTTTCCCAGGAATAACAATAGTTAGAATCCGGTTTGTTAATATATTCGTATTCCACTCTACCGTATGAGTTACCGACATTATCCATATCAGTAACCATTACTTTAGAATAGCCAACGGAAGGTCCATTATTTCTGAGCGCTTTCGATGAGTATGTCCTAAATCCGGTATTGTATCTCGGGAAGCTCATCAGCTTACCTGTACTTTTACCGTTGCTGCTATATGAGTGAACCTTTCTAGACGTACAGATCTCAAGGTCTGAAAAAGTCTTTATTTCTTTTATCCTCAGTCCTCCAGCCTTTGTTGTACTATGTGACGCAATGTATTCTTCAGGTGTTTGGTAATATGTGACTTCTAGAAAGGACTCATCCAATACTTGCCTCAGTGATCCGGTAATAGAAAGAATATGGCTGCCATTGGGGATCCTGGTAGTTGCCCATCCTTCAAAGATGCATGTTTCGGGAGTCATTTGACCTCGCTGCGGCAGTTCTGGCGCTATTAAGGTCTTACTCCAATTCGAGAAACTGAGAGTAAGAGACATGTCCCAAGCATAATAACTATTATACAAAGAAGGATTCACGATAACCTTATAATGGACCCTCGTTTCTCTCGTCGGTTCTTTGGGAGGACAAGAGACCGATATTGTTTTGGAACTGACTGCTGTTCCTGGAACATTATGGTATCCTTCACCTTCATAAACACTGTTCGTTATCGGAGAATAATAATAATCCATCTTATAAGGATCCCCTTCCATATTAGCTGTATCATACTCATTGCTTTCGTAAGTAAATTCAGTATAGCCACCAGTAGGATATGTTAATCTTTTTAAAGAGTATGCCTGATTGAATGGTTCATATATTTCACGATTAGCCGACCCCCCGTGTGACATACTTTTTCCATCCGGACCATCTATATAATGATTCTGGATGCCGATGAGGCTTCCGTTATACTGACCGTTATAATACCCCCAATGATCTACTGCTGTGGAAAGTTTTGTAGGAAGATATGTCTCATTATAATCTAATTTAAAAGTAGCAGTATCTGAATAATCAGTTGGTATAACCTGGATGGCATCAAGCCTTAGTCTTTTAGTGTTCCAGTCGTTATCATATCCAAAATCATCCATACCGAGTTGCTGTAGACGCGATACCGTAGGAATCTCAAAGTCATTTCTATTTGAATGGAAATAGCTCTGATTCATTTCCCAGATAGTTGTTTTGGATGCTCCGACATATCTTTCTACACTTACCAAGCGCGGCAACCATTCAGCATCGTCTCTATCTACAGCGTAATTAAATGCAATACTTCCACCATTATATGTAATCGAACTGATGTATAAAGAGTTTTCGTATGTGTTATATTTGATTTGCTCCGCATTGTTAGTTCCTTCCGGACCACTTTCTTGGTACCTGTTAAAGGTTTTATAATGGGTCGGCCCCGGCATATAATTGAATATCAGAACAGATCCACCGGTTGTTTCAATACGTGTAAGATACCAGCAATCATTACAAGCCCAATAGGGCTTGAATTCTACCTTCTCCGCTTTTGCAAATATATATTTTGTGCCATTGGGAGTGGTTACATCCCATTGGGTTATGTCGGTCTGGTTATTATTGAAAGATGGAGTCAGAATGACATCATCCTCCTTTTCTTTTACAATATTTCTTTGCCTATCAAATATGAACGTGCCACTGTATGGCCCAAAAGAATAGCTAAAGAGATCGGGGGCGAATTCTTTTCCTCCTGCTGAACTATTGTACACACTATTATTCAATCCATTAAATCCCTCTTCATAAGATCCCCTATGTACAAATGTACTCCATGTAGCATTAGGTGACAGGTAGTCAGCCAATGTGAAATCCTTTTCAATTGGTCCGTAAAAGCCAGTTATGTCGTTAATGTTATTACATGTAATATGAGGACTTCCTGCACAGGAGTTAGTATTGAAATATGTATGTCTCTCATACATATCATTTTCGCCAAGAATAGTCTTCGTGATTGCTCCACCAACATTCAAAGACCAACCTAATCCTACTGTTGACGCTTCCTGCTCTACTTTTATGCCAGAGGTATTATAGGTCAAACTGACTGGGACGGAAATATCCTTCAGTTCTATAGTACATATAGGAATCTCCACATTGACAGTTCCTGTATAATGCGAAACAGGATGATTAATGTTTTGCATAAAAGATTGGGCATTGATTGAAGGAGGAGTCGGCAAGTAGTCTGCCTGTGCGTGGCATATAGCATACACCCCCAACATCGCATAAATCAGCAATAATACTCGTTTCATACTCTTGTTGTTTTAATATGGGTTAATAATCAAGTGCACTTATAGAACAAATATATCATTCGATTCCACGTCCTCTAGACTATTGCTACATCATTGAGAAATCATTGTTTGTGAAGATGATGGAATGCAATGGTACACAGCAACATATCTATAAATCATTGCCATCTTGTTGCAGGATAATTGAAAAAAACATTAAGAAATAAGTATAAAAACAAAGTGGCAATACATCTGCAATATATTCGTTTTAATACGCTGTTTATCAAGGTAATATGCCTTTGAGATTATCAATGCTTTTGCAAAGTATCTGCAACACAACAATCATATAATAACAACGCACTATTTTTATCCTAAAACAATAAATATGTAGATATGAGACACAAACTAATTCCTGTGCTGTTATTCCTATCAGCAAGTCTAGAGCTGGCTGCTCAGACATATGAGGACCAATTCACCCGAGAATATGAGACGATAGAATTTATGTCTCCAACAGAGTGGTCCTTTCAAAAGTATATGGAACATCCCATTTCGCTATATAACGGGTGTCCGGATGTTTCTATTAATCTGTTCACTTTAAAAGATGGAGAGATCGAGCTCCCCATAACCCTTAGATATAACACTTCGGGTATAAAGGTCGAAGAAGAGGCTAGTTGGGTTGGCCTTGGTTGGAATCTAAATGTTGGCGGATATATCAGTCGAGTTGTGGTTGGTGGTTATGATGAAAATGACACTGTGCTTACAAATCATATTGATCTGTTTTACAATGATTCTATAAGCCCGCCATTCCCATATAGTCAAATCAACTATAAAAAATCAATGCATACAGAACTAGCCGACATTTATCCCATTATGAGACCTAGTTCGGATTACTGGAGCCGATTGTCTCCCGACGTGTTCTTTTATTCACTGCCTGGATATTCTGGCAGATACTGTATCGATTCCCGAGATAATTCAGTGTATCATTTTCTTAGAGAACACAATATAAGCATCAATCATAATTCAAATAATTCGTATAAAGCGACGGAAAAGGAGATTATTACTCCTGAAGGACTCAAACATAGATATGCTTTCTTGTGTAATAGTACAGATTATTTCACGCGGGATGTTATAAGTGAAACTTATTCACTTGACAAAACATTATATCCCAATGGAACTGAAGTTACTTATAGTTATTCAACAAGTACTTACAGGAAAGAGAGGGATAATCATATGTTTATAGGCCGATCATCTACTTCTTCTCGGCAATTCTTTAAGAATATAACAGATCTGATTACAAATACTTCAATCATTAATGTAACAGAACCTATTTTAAAGCAGATCACAACCCCAAACTACAAAGTGGAATTCAAAACTAGTGATAGACTGGATTTTCCAGGAGAGAAATTGGACACTATTAAGATTGTAGACAAAAATAGTGGAACAATTCTAAAATCCTTTATATTTAATTATGATTATTTTAAACCTATTGAAACTGTAGAACAAGCACAGTATAATGACCATTATAGGTTAAAATTACTTTCTGTTGGAGAATATGATTTAAATACGCGCAATATCGATAACTGCCATTCTTTTTCATATAATGAAACCCCTCTTCCTTCAAAAACCTCTTCTTCAAAAGACTATTGGGGATATCCGAATAGTTCCTCGTCTATTATGGCTGTTTCCATTCCTAAGTTGGCCGATCTACACTGGCATAGGTGTAAAGTAGATCCGGATTATATGGCGATGAGTAACCAACAGAAGATTTATTCTGACAGAAGACACAATCACGTATATTGTCAAGCAGGAATGCTTAAAAGAATCGTTTACCCAACGGGAGGATGCCATGAATATAATTATGAATCTAATTCTTTTGTCGGTACATATATCCCATCAATTAATGAGAACCCGCCAACCGATTATCCGGTAATCTCACAATATATATGTGATAATAATTCAGGTAATTCAACCTCTTGTTCTTTTACGACATCAGCAGCAAGGATATTTACGATTAATTATCGTGTTTCAAGAGGACTTGGTGATTGGTATAAAATCAAAGATGTAAAAATGGGTGTTGGATATAGTAGTTCAAGCCCTACGCGGGAATTTACAACAGTTCGTGACAACTGTGTAATATTGGCTTCTAGCAATAGCTCTGATGGTGACTACGTAGGTTCATTTAGCTTAGAACTTCCTGCTGGAATGCATGTATTCTATGTCTCTTTGCCCGATGAGGTAGGAGATCAATCGCAAGCGATATGTGACCATAGTATCATAGAAGCAACTATTTCATATAAAGATGCTGATCCAGAAGAACTGGTTCCTCAAGTAGATACTGTCTCGTATGGTTGCGGGATGCGTATCAAAGAAATATTATACTTTAACAAAGACGGCGACAATCCTGTACATAAGATTTCCTATAGTTATGTTGACCCCCTTACAGGCTATAGTAGCGGTAGATTGTTTGATAATCCAGCATTTACTAAAACTTATAATGCTGTGTATAAATTCCAAGCTGACGATCCTAGAGTACCGGCATTTAATATACTTACCATTAATGATCGGCAATATGAACTATTTGACACAAATATTAATGATAATCCGTACGGGTTTGCCTCAGGAGTGGGATATTCTTATGTGACGGAAACAATATCAGACTCGGATGGTTCTAAGGAATATTCATTTCACAATGACGATTGTTACAGCGGAACACATTTCTCGCGAATCAGTTCTGTACTAAATGGAAAAATCAGTGGAATTAAGTATAAAGATGACAACGGGAACATTCTTAAGGAGATAAAATATGGGTATTCTGAAACACTCAAAGATAATTTTTATAGCATCAACTATTATAACCAGATATATAAATTCCCGATTTTAATTGATGAGAAGCAAATTATTGATTCTCCAGGACAATACTACCCTATTGGCGATTACATAAGTTTTTATCCTGAAATGTTGGTGCTAAATACAACACTGCTAAGAGCTTATGATCTAACTCTTTCTTCTGAGATTGTAACGCGTGATGGTGTCACTACGACAACTCGTTACACTTACGACAACGAGACACTCCTTCCTAAAACCAAAGTCACTTTTATGAGTGATGGGACTGAACTTGAAACATTATACAAATATCCCAAGGATATAGATGTATTCCCGTATGACTACTTGTATGAGAAGCATATATTGACCCCTGTTGTGGAAGAGCGGCACACCCACAACGGACTTGTTATTCATTCCAAACTCACAGAAATCGATTCCACGGGAGAACTTGAGAGGCTATCATATGGGGAATGCCAATCTGCATCAATCCAGGGAATCACTTCGTCAGGATTTGTCAGCAGCACGATGTACCCGCACGTGACTCTTGAATGCACCAGGCGTGATGCACGGCAGAATCCCGTCTGTTACCGCGTAAACGAGACTGAGGAGATTGTCTACATATGGGGGTATGGTTACAGATACCCTGTAGCTGAAATCAAAGGCACGTCATATAATGAGGTCCATTCTGCATTGGGATGTACTCCGGAGAGCCTCTCAGGAGCCGTATCCCCAGATTTCGTAAAGATTGAAAGCTTGCGCGCCTCCCTTCCAGACGCGAGCATCACTATTTACAAGTATGACCTGCTTGGCAACATAACGGAGATAATCGACCGGAGGGGCCATTCTACATATTATGAATACGACTGCTTTGGCCGACTTGTTAAGAAACAGAGAGCAAACGGCAGTTCGATTGAAACAATCGAAACATTCAAGTACAATACAATAAACTAGTTACGATGAGACTTATAAGAATATTACTGGCAGTTTCTACAGTCCTGATGTCTCTATTGAGAGTCAGTGCACAAGATATAACCCCTGCCGTTACTGAGAACTGGACGGTACATACCGTTTATACCGGTGCGACCGGGAACTCCCTTGCCACAGACATCACGTATTATAACGGTCTTGGTCTTAAGGAACAGCATATTCAGGTCGGGGCTTCTATGAACGGGAGAAGCATTGTGAAGCCATTCAGATACGATTCTGCATTAAGAGAAGCATACGACTATGTCGCATATGAGACAAATCGTTCTACATTCGATTTACAGACTAACGCCATAACTGACCTAGAAGAATATTGCCACAATACGTTTAACGAATATCGACCATTCTATTATACAAGATTCGAGGCACATCCCGACGGACGACCGATAAGAGTGATTGCTCCTGGATATGCATACTATTATAGCCAGCGCAATCCTACAATAGAATATGGAACAAACGCAAGCTCGGAAGTACGTATCATATCTTCGGATTCAGCAGGTTCCCTAGTAGTAGGAGGCTCATATGCCGCGGGAACGCTACAGAAAGAGACCGTTAAAGATGAGGATGGCAGAACTGTAATTACCTTTAAGGATAAGATTGGCAATCTCATTCTTGAAAGACGGGATGCCGGGGACACTTATTATGTATATGACGCCTGTTTCCGACTGCGTTATGTGATCCCACCAAAGGCGACATCGGGCATCACCTCTCCGGCCACATATTCATATGATTCGGAATTCTGCAAGACTAACTGCTATTCATATAGATATGACAACCGCCGACGGGTCGTAGTAAAGCGTCTTCCTCAGTGCGGTGAGGAATATCTGGTGTACGATGACTGTGACAGAGTGATCGGACGGCAAAGTGCCACAGACCGAGAAAGCGGCGTGTGGCGGACATATGCCTATGACCCGCAAGGAAGACTGTACCGTGAAGGCAGCATAAACTCATCCAAGACGAGGGAAGAGTTCCAGAACTCGCCGGAAATAACTTCCGGGAATGTATATAATGCTTATTACTACTACGACAGTTATCCTGCCTCTATGTCAGATGATCTCGGCTTTGTATCCGCAACTAATGTCGTATCAAGTTCTGATGTGGTCCAGAATACGAACGGCCTTATGACTTACAAGCTTGTAAGGGATCCATATCCATCGACTGGCTTTCCTCCGAAGTTCCATTTTACTGCATACTATTATGACTATCTGGGACGAATGATCCAGTCGGTGGAAAAGGACCCTGATGGTCACATACACCGCGTGTCCTGCAAGTATGACTTTACCGGCAACGTAACAGCCTCCGTCGAGGAGATGGCCGGTGTGACAAAGAAGACTGAATGCACATATGATGAACGAGGCAGGCTCAAAGTTGAGAAAACGTATGTAAACGGCACTTTGCTGTCAGATCTTCGGTATTCCTATGATATATATGGCCATATTACCCAAAGACTGGAAAATAAGAACGGCCTCTTCAACAACTATACATTCGACATCCACGGCAGACAAACAGCACACACATCCCATCGTGCCGGAACTCATATATATTCTGATGAGTTGAAATACTATTCGACATATTGTGGTGCAACCGCCACATATTCCGGCAATATCTCAGCTTGGAACTGGAGGAGACATGACAACTCTTGCGACACGTTGATGTTCCTGTATGATTCTTCAAACCGGTTGGTCAAGGCTGCGACTCTCGACGATGGTGTCGCAACGAACAGGTTCTCTGAAAACAATATCACGTACGACAGGAATGGAAATATCCTTACACTGAAACGTTATGGTTCTGGCGATCTGAAGCAGAATATCAGCAACAGTTATCTGGGTAACAGATTGTCCGGCTGCATATATGACAGCAACGGCAATATTACCTATGATGCAGCATCAGGGTTGAGCATGCAGTGGAACCCCCTGAACCTCATCAAAAAAGTGTCAGACAGCAATGGAGTTCTCGTAAATTATTCCTACCTTGCAGACGGTACGAAGATCAGAGCGGTGGACGCAGACGGAGAAGGACTTGAGTACCGAGGTT
>JAEIGA010005269.1_pt1 | contig 19816 bp, 15 predicted proteins | sample 9270691 | NCBI WGS metagenome assembly JAEIGA01 (sample SAMN17057246, study PRJNA624740) | gut metagenome | biome: biome; isolation source: fecal sample | host: Bos grunniens | place: China: Xizang | collected 2019 | reverse complement strand
GTCTGGAATATTCCTATCCTGTCAGGGGTCTGAAGGTTTGAATACGAGGCCACAAAATATTTTCCATCCGGAGAGAACGAAATGCCTGTCGCATTATAGTCTGGATGGGTCAGAGCCCAGATCTTGCCCTTCTTGTCCACCTTGTACAGCGCCTGCTTTGCTACACGCTCACGCTTTGCTGTGAAGTAGACATCTCCTTTCTTCTCATCGACACGAACGATGGATACATTCCAGTTCGGGCCATCTGTAAGACGACGGAAAGTCTTTCCGTCGTACGAGAGGAAATAGATCTGCTGCCAGCCTGTCTCGAACTCACGGGCCATATAAAGGCCCTTATCTGTGAACACGACACCGTCAAACCAGTTGAGCCATGTCTTGTAGGTCTCATTGTAAACATGACGTTTCGAACCATCAGACACATTTACTGCATACAGATCGATTGTATTCTGCAGACGAGGCATGCGTGCGACAAAGAATTCCTGCGAATCCGGTCCCCAAAATGGAATGCCGAAATACTGGTCATCCTCCGGATTGAAGTCTGCCCACGTAATCTTACTGCTGTCAAGATCAACGACTCCTATCTGCACCTGAGGATTGGTCTGGCCAGCCTTCGGATAACGAGTCTCACTGAGCGATCCACCAAGGGCAAGATCTGTCACGCGAGGGCTCTGCGACTGAGAAGCAGCCGCCTCCGGATTTGCAAAGGCAGAATAGATCGGGAACATCGGAACCTGAGAGTTATCGAAACGATAGAAGCCGATCTTCCTGCTGTCAGGAGACCACCAGAATGCCTTATATCTTGACGAACGTCCAAGGATCTCCTCATAATACACCCATGAAGCATATCCGTTCAGAATCACATCCGAGCCATCGAAAGTCAGACGGGTTTCCACTCCGCTGGCAATATCCACCACATAGAGATCATTGTCTCGGGTAAAGGCCAGCTTTGTCTGGTCAGGAGAATAGCTAAGATTAACAGCGCCCACTGGCTTGACAGGAAACTCAGAATATTTTGCGGGAGCGGTGACGCCCTCAGTATATGTACCTTTACGAGCATTCATGGAAAACGCATATTCATCTGCGAAAGTTCCGTCATAAGTAAAGATGACCTCATCATCATCAAGCCACTTCCAGGCACGTGGAATCGAATAAAACTCCTGAGCCATAGCTCCAACGGTCATCAACGCCGTCAATGCAGCCAAAATAATTCTCATCATATTATATTCTTTTAAATTTCAGTTTTAAGATCCTTCGCTTCGCTCAGGATGACAGTTATATTATTCAGCAAACAGTTCATCTTTAAAGTTGACCAGGTAGACCTTCTCAGTAGCACGGGTAATTGCAGTATACAGCCATTTGAGGTCATCTACAGTAAGTTCCTCCTGCCAGAATGCATTGTCTATGAACACACACTTCCACTGGCCTCCCTGTGACTTATGGCAGGTGATGGCATTGGCATACTTCAGCTGCAATGCATTGTAGTACTTGTCCTCTCTAACTGCCTCATAACGCTTCTTCTTTGTCGTGATGTGGGAGTAATCCTCATTGACACCCTGATAAAGTGCATTGGACTGCTCGTATGTAAGCGACGCACTCTCCGACTCCAGAGTGTCCAGGATGACCTTCGCCGTTATCTCCTGATCGTCATAATCAGGGAATGATATCCTGGCTTCAGCGAAATGAAGTCCATAGCGTTCCTCGAAACGTGATATCTTCTCAAGCTTGGCAATATCTCCATTGGCAATGTAATCCATTCCTTCTACCCCCTCAAGGAACTGATAACAGTTCTTCACTATCATGAGCTTATCGTCACGCACCAGACGTTCCTCCTTGAACTGCACTGTCGAGCGTATGCCCAGATTATATTTGATAGCCCTTTTGTTGGAACGGCACAATATTATGGTTTCATCCTCCCCGTACGAAGCATACGCATCTATTATCTTTTCTATCAGATCAGCACCTGAAAGTCTTTCCACATCATCAAACCCATCAGTTTCGAGGCCGAGATCACAGATATCCATGACTCCCGGACCGTATTCCATCTCACCGATAAGACGCCTTATCAATGTAGCATTATGGAGTATTCCTGACTCCTTCTGCTGGCGCACCACAGTGCTGAGTTCTGCAAACTCCGTCCCACCCATCATCACCATATAGTCTCTAAGGAGCGCAGGACTTGCTTCCAGACCTACAGGCGGAAGCTGAGCGGCATCACCGATGAGAATCACCTTGCAGTTCACTCCGGAGCGCACAAAGCTTATCAGATCCTCCAGAAGATTTCCCGATCCAAAACTGCTTGTAGACTGCTGCTGACCGGCATCAATGCCTATAAGCGACACCTCATCCACGACAAACAGCGTGTCCTTATCTTTATTGGGAGCCAGGGAGAACTGTCCGAATCCGTCTCCGCCTACCGACTTCTGACGGTATATATGCTTATGAATTGTGTAGGCTGGCTGACCCGCATATGACGACAGCACCTTTGCAGCGCGACCAGTAGGGGCCAGGAGCACACACTTGGTCTTATATTCCTTCAGAGAAGCAATGACAGAAGACACAGCTGTGGTCTTGCCTGTGCCGGCATAGCCGTTTACAACAAGAATGTCGGCATCGTCATCACTGACAAAGCCGGCAACCTTTCTTAACAGATTTTCCTGACAGGATGTGGGCTGATGATGGAAATGCGACAGAAAGGATGAATATAGGAATTCACTTCTGCCCATATCACTTACGCTTGAAGATCATGGACATTACAACCAGAAGCGGAATAATCTCCACACGTCCTAAAAACATGTCAAGTGTGTAGATAAACTTTGCCATGGCAGGCTGAGCTGCATAATTGTCCAGACATCCCAGCTCGCCAAGTCCGGGACCGACAGAGCCTATCGAGGCGACAACCCCCGAAAAAGCTGTAGCCGGATCTGTTCCGCATAACATCACACCCAGGACAGAAGCAAATATCGTGAACACATATACAACAATGAACATCATGACAGCATTCACAGAATTATCACTGAGATTCTGGCCGCTCATACGCACCGGACTCACTGCTGAAGGATGAAGCCTACGCTGTATCTCATGTCCTATCGCCTTGAAGGCAATGACGATTCGATCCACCTTGATACCACCGGTAGTTGATCCCGAGCAGCCGCAATGCAATGACACAAATATCAGGACGACTCCTGCCAGAGCCGGCCACACAGCATTGTCGCATATCGCGAATCCGGCTGTGGACATATAGCTGACAACCGTGAAGGTTGAATCCATGGCCGCATCGCCCCATGAAGTATAGCCTCCCTGCGTCATCAATGAGACGGTAACTATTGCCGAGCATACTATGATGGAACCGAAATAGAATTTAACCACTGCATTATTCATAGGCTTGAGCGATCCCGTCACAATGACAGAATATATCAATCCGAAGTGCATGGCGCATATCGCCATGAAGAACAATACAATACTGTTGATGAGATTCGAATCGTAGTATGCAAGAGAAAGATTCTTTGTACTGAATCCTCCGGTCGCCGCAATACTGAAAGCATGGTTCAACGCATCGAACATCGACATCCCTGCAGCCCACAGAGAAAAGAACAGGGCCACAACAAAACCCAGATATACTGATACGATGATTTTGAGCACCTTGCTCGACTTATATCTGTATCCGTCCTTTGACAATGAAGACATCTCCATATTAGTCAGCTTCATACGGTATGGGCTGGCCTGCGGGAGCACCAACAGGAGGAACACCACAACTCCCAGACCTCCGATAAAGTGGGTAGACGACCTCCAGAACAAAAGACTCTTCGGAAGAGCCTCTATATCATTCAGAATGGTAGAACCCGTGGTTGTGTAGCCGGAAACGCTTTCAAACCAAGCATTTATGATTGTGAACTCTCCACCCCACATCACATATGGGAGCATTCCGAACACAAAGGACAGCAGCCATGCCAATGCAATAGTGACAAATCCATCCTTAAGGCTCATCACCGGAGCGGATTTTACGAAAATAAATGGGAAAAAACCGACAAGAGCTGTCAGAATACAACTGATCAGAAGAGGAGTGAAGCCCGAGTCCATCCCATAAATGATCGACACGACAACGGACAGCAACATAAACAAAGCACTGACCAACAATGCCTTGCCCACATTAAGGGTTATCGCTTTCAGATTCATTACCTGTCTTCCTTTAGATTTTTCACTCTATGCTTAAGCTCTATATTCTCTTCGATGATCTCAGTAACATCTGCATTTATATCCGCCAGATGATCATTCCCGTCCATCACATTGCCATATCGTTTGCCTGATGTCTTGTATGCATTCAAGCCTGCTGCAATCTTATAGATAGGATTGACATAATTTGACAAAGTGAAATAAGTCAGAAGCACCACAAGCAGGAGACCCGCACATATGCACACAAAGCCTGGAACGATGCTGCGATAGAAACTGTCGTCGAACTTTATGGAATCGTCATGGAGCTGACCATGGATTGCAGTGTTCAGATTGACAATGTCATGACATAGGGTTGTGTAGGAAGGCTGCAATGTACCGAAGAACCACTCGCCGGTGTCCATCGCTGAACGATACACCTCATCAAACGCCTTAGATGTGTCAAGAAACATATAGAACGACTTCTGCACCTTATCAAGAGCCCGAAGGCCATCATCAGACGTCAGTGATATCTTCAATGCTTCAAACTCCGATTCAAACTGCTTTTCGAATTGCGCAACCTCATCAAGCTGCGGCTGAAGGGTCGGATCATTTTCTATTACTGCCGCAAGCATCTTAGTATGATACTCCTCAGTGATGTCCGACAGCTGCTGGGACAATGTGATGCTGCTGATACTTTCAGAAATCTGATCTGACACATAGTCGCTCATACCTCGATATTCAAGTATCGTGATCGCTCCAGAAAGAACAAAAATGACAGCTATCGATCCCAACGAAAACACCGCCTTCTTTCTGATGGAAGGCTTGCTTTCGGTCTTATGTTTGAATAACCTTAAATTAAAAGCCATATACAACACTTTTACATCATACAAAGATAAAGAAAAACGGGTTACGTTCTTATGTTTTTTTATTAATTTTGCACAAACCGACAAAGATATGAAACGCATTCTCACACTCACTGCAGCCATGTTTCTCACCATAGGAGCATTTGCAGCATGCAATAACAGCAACAGGTCATCAGACAATTCTCAAACTGCAAGTGTAATCGAGCTGAACTCAGAAGAATTCAACAAACTCGTATACAATATCAACGATGATTCATTGATTTACCTTGGAGACAAGCCTGCAATTGTAGACTTCACCGCCACATGGTGCGGACCATGTAAAAGGATATCACCAATCCTGGAAGAGCTGGCAGCCGGATATGATGGGGAAATAGTCATCTACAAGGTAGATGTGGACAAATGCAGGGATATAGCAAACGCATTCAGCATCAGTTCGATTCCTGCCATTATGTACATCCCGGTCAACGGCACCCCTCAGATGACTGTAGGCGCACGTGACAAAGCAAAATTCATAAAGGAAATCCAGACCTACCTCCTTAAATAACACCCAGATGAAGGAGCAATCAGCAGACATAATTGTCATTGGTGCCGGAGCTGCCGGCCTGATGGCAGCAGCCGGAGCAGCAAGAACTCTGAACAGCAGCGGGCGCGTCATCTTGCTTGAAAAGATGCCGCGTCCCGGCCGCAAGATAATGATCACGGGAAAAGGACGTTGCAACTTTACCAACGTCAAGCCTTGGAACGAATTCAGCGGTCATATCCATCCGAAACCGAATTTTCTAAAACCGTCTTTCTATAATCTCAGCTCGGAAAAGATGATTGACTTTCTTACCGAACAGGGCATGGAGAGCGTAGTGGAGCGTGGTGACAGGGCGTTCCCCGTGTCGCATCTTGCTTCGGATGTAGTGGATGCATTGGTAAGGGCAGCTGAAAATGCAGGAGCAGAGCTGCAGTGCGGCAAAGAAGTCAAGGATATTACCGATGACTTCGCGGTCACATGCAGCGATGGATCAAAGTACACATGCAGCAGGCTCATCATCTGCACAGGAGGCCTCTCCTACCCTAAGACCGGGTCCAGCGGAGACGGATATCAATGGGCAAAAGAGTTTGGACACAGCATAAGACCGCTCTTTCCGTCACTGACTGCCATTGTTCCCAAGGGCTATAAAGATCTCTCGACTTCGCTCGAGATGACAAAGAGTGGAAAAGGTCATATAGACAGAAGCAATCCCCTGTCGGAGGTCGGCAAGATGCTGTGCGGCAACCAGTTGAAGAACGTCAGTCTCACAATCTTCATTGACGGCAACGAGGCTCAGAGCGAATTCGGAGACCTTGATTTCACTGACGGAGGCATCGAAGGCCCTATAGGATTCAAGGTCAGCAGAAAATGCGTCAATGCGATCGTCAACGGATCAAAAGTCTATGTGATGATGGACCTTAAGCCTGCCGTCGAGCCAGAAGACCTGACAGTACGCATCAACACACTTTGGAACGAGATATCAAAAGACAAGCGCAACAGCCAGAAGCTATATAAGGACAGATTCAGGATTCTGCTCACAAAACTGCTGCCGATGTCACTGATTCCGGCATTCGTCAAATACAATCCGAATGCAGATCATAAGACACTGGCAAAGGCTCTGAAAAACTGGAAATTTGAAATCGAAGGCTACGTAGGCTACGAAAGATGCGTGGTCACAGCCGGTGGAGTTTCGCTCGAAGAAGTCACTCCAAAGACATTGGAATCACGCATGATCCCGGGACTGTATTTTGCCGGGGAAGTGCTTGACCTGGACGCAGACACAGGAGGATACAACCTGCAGACAGCTTTCAGCACCGGCTATCTGGCTGGCATCAGTGCAGCAAAAAGCCTTTAAATCACACCAGAACCTATCATTTCCACAGAGGTATCCTTGGCGCGGGTCGACAAAGATTCCTCGACCGGGATGTACCATGCAGCAAACTGTCCTGCTGTGATACCTCTCTGTGGAGTATCAAACAGAATATACAATCCGTTTTCACGCATGATGAGAGTGGCATCCTGAAGAGGCTGGCGATATCGTATACGCACACGATAACGGCGCATATCCCCGGCAGCCATGCGCAGGTCCTCTCGTATCCAATGAATCTCGGACGGATCGATGCGGAGACAGCTGCGCGAAAGACCTTTGTGAGTATGTCCTTCACCGACATAGATTATATTCTGAGGAATATCTGTTTCAATGACAAAGACAGAATCCTTATGGCCTCCGATGTTAAGACCCTTTCGCTGACCTATTGTATAGAACTGAGCTCCGTCGTGCTTTCCGACTATCTTTCCGAACGGATTTTCCTTATAACGGGTCTTCTTGATATGCTTTCGTCCGCTTCGGTATGTTTCTGTCTCAAACCTTATGTCATATCTTACCGGCTGGGACAGCTTAAGCAGATCTTCGTCTGACAGCTGAGCAATCTTGTCCATATCGAACGGACAGCCTCGCCCTGCAGCCGGAACAGCCTTGTCTTCACACACATAATCTGTTATCATCTTCACATCGGATTCCCCGTCCTTCAATATGGATGCAAGTGTTGACTTCAAAAAGGCATACTGCTCATTCTCTGCATAATACGCATCATAGACCTCAACCACGTCTCCCTCACATGGCTTCAGTTTCTGCTGAAGGAACGTAGGAAGGTCGACCTTTCCAACAAAGCATATTCCCTGCGAATCCTTCTTGTCGGCAGACGGAAGATCCGCCTCATGAGCCAGTCTGCGCACATCAGGCTTTTCGATGTCTCCGATCGGGAACATTGCCTGCGAAAGCTGCTCCTGAGTGAGCTGGCAAAGGAAATAACTCTGGTCCTTGTTGGGGTCGGCCCCCGCCAGAATACGGTATATTTCACGACCTTCAGCATCTACAGCGGTCTCCTTGCGGCAATAATGTCCGGTCGCAACATAATCAGCTCCCAGCTTCTTTGCACAGGACAGAAAGGCATCGAACTTTATCTCTCTGTTGCAGAGCACGTCCGGATTCGGCGTACGCCCCTTTTCGTACTCATCAAACATATAGTCCACCACCCTTTTTCTATATTCCTCACTCAAATCAACAAAATAGAAAGGTATGCCGATCTTGCGGGCCACCATCTCTGCCACAAACCTGTCTTCCTCCCACTCGCAGTCCCCATGCAATGTTGCAGAAGCATCATGCCAGTTCTGCATGAAAAGTGCAAATACATCATATCCCTGCTGCTTGAGAATCAAAGCAGCAACACTTGAATCAACACCGCCCGAGAGGCCTATACACACCTTTATTTTGCTATTATCCACCATAAAACAGATAATTCCAATAAAAAACACTATATTTGTGAGGATTGCAAAGATAACTCAAATAAGCAGTTATGACAAACAAAGAGATAAAAATCGCCTATACCGAGTACGCCTGTCTGGACGAACTCGCGGCAAAAGATAAAGAACTTGCCCAGGCTGCGATCGATGCGACAGCCTCAGCATATGCCCCATATTCAAAGTTCAATGTAGGGGCAGCTGTCCTTTTCGAGGATGGAGAAATTGTCAAGGGATCAAATCAGGAAAATGCAGCATATCCTTCGGGAATATGCGCTGAGCGCACAGCTCTTTTCTATGCCAGCGCAAGCAGGCCAGACAAAGCAATGGCAGCTCTTGCAATCGCAGCCTCTCAGGACGGCAATCTTCTTGAAACGCCCGTCACTCCATGCGGAGCATGCAGGCAGGTGATGGCTCAGTATCAGCTCAAGAGCGGCATCCCTATGAGAATACTCCTGGTCGGAGCACATAAGATCCACGAATTCGGGAAAGTAGACGACCTGCTTCCATTCATATTCGACAGCATTTAGAGACTTTAGAAGACATTTTTCAGCAGCACAGCAAAGTATTTTTTGCCACTGCAAAAAAAAGTGCTATATTTGCAGCTGGGTAAGTCTTACACGACCAGCTCCCTCTGAATTCCCCCAGGACTTGACCGTAGCAAGGGTAGGAGGTCGTAGCGGTGCGATGTAATCAGCTTACCCTTTTTTTATTTATTGACGTTCTGTCATAATACTAAATAACATGAAACGAATATTTATTCTCATCGCCCTTCTTGCAGGCGGACTTACTTCCAACGCACAGCTTCTTTGGAAAGTATCAGGGAACGGACTTGAAAAGCCATCCTACATCTTTGGAACCCACCACATTGCAGACCAGACCATCTGCGATGCTATCAATGGATTTGAGCAGGCATATTCTGAGGTCACAGCTCTATATGGCGAAGTCGACACGGAGGAGATGAACAGCATAGCGACTCAATTCAAGATAATGCCTCATCTCAAAATGCCAAAGGGACAGACCCTGTCCTCTCTCTACACTGAAGAGCAGCTGAAGGTGGTTGACGAATTAGTCACTTCAGTTCTTGGAGTCAGCGTCAAAGCATTCGACGCATACAAGCCTGTGATGGTTTCATCATCGCTTCAGGTATTCATCTCAATGGAGATTTATCCGACATACAAAGCTGAAAATGCAATTGACTCTTACATGCAGACAAAGGCCAAGAAAGACAAGAAAACAGTCAAAGGACTGGAGACAATCGACTTCCAGGTAGAAATTCTGTACGACAGTCCGATCGAAGAGCAGGCAGCGGATCTGCTTGAAATGGCGACTCAGGGCGAAGAGGCAAGAAAGATGATCATCGACCTGACCGAACTGTATCGCAAACAAGACCTTTCCGGCCTCTGGGAGCTCATGCTCAAGGACACAGAGCCTGATGAGATGGAGAAACTGATCTTCGGACGAAACCGCAATTGGGTAGTTCAGATGAAGGACCTTATGCCAGCAGCGCCTACAATGTTCGTTGTAGGCGCCGGACACCTCCCTGGAGACCAGGGACTGATCAAACTTCTCGAAGCAGAAGGATATAAACTCGAACCTGTCTGGTAATTATCAGAAATTCAGTTTCACCTCAACAGGTGCACCATCATATCTTATTGTCAGAGGCTGGCTTTCGCCGGCCTTTGATATTTTAATGACATTGAAGGTCCTCTCCTTGAGCATGCCTGGGAACTCTCCCCTGCGCTCACCTATCTTCAAGGTCTGCTCAGTCTCCGAATATGTAAAGTCTATCATTGCATAAGCTCCCTTTTCATAGTTGTAGTTCACATTTTCATCTTCATACAGAGTGAACTTTCCGTCAGCTCCTGCATAGACATAAAGATCGATCACATCAGCCGGTTTCTCATCCGACCACTGAACTTCAGGGCCAAAAGGAACTATCGATCCTGCACGCACATAGAGAGGCATTCTTTCGTAAGGAGCCTCGACTGTCGCCTTCACACCTGCGTTCTGGAATGCTCCTGTATAGAAATCATACCATCCTTCGCATTCAGGGAAATACACCTCACGTTCACGGGCACCGTACTCATATACAGGAGCCGCCATGAATGCAGGTCCGAACATGAATGCATCTCCGATATTCACCACATTGGCATCAGCCATGAAGTCCATCACCAGAGGGCGCATGATAGTGTAATCGTCGAAATAAGTCTTGCCGGCAAGAGAGTAGATGTAAGGCATGAGGCTGTAGCGAAGCTTTGTATAGTACACGATAGACTCATATGCCGGATGTCCTTCAGGAGCAATCTCCCAAGGCTCGCGGAACGGGAACTGTCCGTGCGCTCTGAACAAAGGACAGAAAGCTCCGAACTGGAACCAGCGCGTATTGAGTTCACGCCACTCCTTCATGTCAGCATTCTCCTTTCCGGTATAATTCCAGACGTTCTGACCTGCCACATAACGGTTCTCCACACAGAAGCCACCGATGTCCATTGTCCAGTATGGAATACCGCTGATGGCGAAGTTAAGGCCGGCTGAGATCTGAGCCTTCATATCCTCCCAGCGTGTCGCGATGTCGCCGCTCCATGTTGCTGTAGAATATCTCTGGAGACCTGCAAATCCGCTTCTGGTGAGCAGGAATACACGTTTGTCAGGGTCTACCCCACGCTGTCCGTTATAGATTGCATCTGCATTCACAATCGAATACGCATTGAAGAACTCAGTAGAAGATCCGAGGGCTGTAGGACCACAGAGAGCCTTACGATAATCCATATCAGTACAGTCGCGCACATTAGGCTCAGACGCATCCATCCACCATGCATCGATTCCAAGAGGATAATAATGCTCATACATCTGCTGCCAGAACAGATCGCGGGCACCCTCAGCATAAGCATCATAGAAGCCGTAGAGATATCCCTGACCGATCCAGTCGCGGATGCCGTCTTCGTTTGCCTTGTTGTACATCCAACCCTTTTCGTTGAACTCCTTATAATGCTCAGTGTCAATGTAGAATTTTGGCCATACGGAAATCATCATTCGTCCGCCGAGAGCATGGATCGAATCCACCATTGCCTTAGGATCAGGGAAACGTGCAGGATCAAACTCATGGCTTCCCCATGCATCCTCTTCCCAATGGCTCCAGTCCATAACAATATTGTCGATCGGAATATTTCTCTTTCTAAAGCCTTCAAGGGCCTCTATCATCTCTGTCGATGTCTTGTAGCGCTCACGGCTCTGCCAATAGCCCATGGCCCATTTAGGCATGACCGGAGCCTTTCCTGTGATGGTACGATAACCGCTGATGACCTCATCCATTGTCTCACCGGCGATGAAATACCAGTCCATCTGCTTTGTCATTTCACTCCACCACTGATGCTTGCCCTGCTGCTGCTCGTCGACAAGATCATATGCACGAAGTCCGCAGTAAGAAACATCTCCATCCGGCTTCCACTCAACCTTTATCGGAGTCTTCTGCCCTGCCTCAAGGTTTACAGTGAACTTATAGCTGTTCGGATTCCATGCTGTGCGCCAACGCTCAGGAACGACTTCCTCTTCACCGATCGTAACAGTCGTATAGCCAGCATAGTAAAGGCTGAACTGATACTCGCCCGATACAGGAGCCTGGATGAATCCCTCGTATGTAACCTCCGATCCATAGAATCTGAATTCTTCCGGGAGGTTGACCACGCGTGCCATCTGCGGAGCGACCAGATGCTCGAAATAAAGCTGAGGCTCTCTCCTTACAAGAGTCTCGCCTGAGGCTGGGACATATGTTCCGGTAATGGCTCCTTCATTGCCTTCCGCATCATAAAGAGTGAACACCTCTCCGAGCTGCTTGAAGTCTTCCGGATTGCCGAAACGCATCATCGAATAGCTGTCCATCAGGACACCGTAACCTTTATTTGACACGATGAACGGCACAGACACCTTAGTGTTATACTGGAAGAGCTGCTCGTTCTTTCCCTTGTAGTTGAACTCATCCGCCTGATGCTGACCAAGTCCATAGAAGGCCTCGTCATCCGGAGACTCAAACACCTGCCTGAAGGAATAGCCGCTCGTACCCTCCACTTCTATAGGCTCAAACGACTTTCCACCGCCATTCTGCTCTCGAAGCAGCATTTTACCGTCAAGATCTGTGAACCACACTTCTCCGGTAGTACGCAGTACATATGCCTTCACTTCTGAAGTCTGGACCATCACTGTGTCACCGCATTCACATACATCATACTTGACTTTACCTTCAGATGGCAGCACCACAAGGCTTTCCGGATCCTTGAATGAATCTTCCGGAGTAGCCGACACATGGATCACCTTATCGTTTATCACTTCGAGTCTGACGTATTTCGGCCCGCCAGGCACAGGATTCTGAACCTCGACATTTACATAATTGTCCTGAGAACAAGAAATCAAAAGCAGTCCGGCAAGAAAAGCCAGAGGTTGGAATAATCTATTCATAATAATCAAGGTTATGAGTTCTGATGTTAAAATCACACAAATATAATAAAAAATCAGACGGCATAACCTCCGTCTGACTTTTACTCATAATCAAATCCTAAATCACTGTGAATTGTCCTCAGTTTCATCGAAAGCCAGCACAGGATAGAGCCTAGAACCATCAATCCTACACCGGTAAGCACAAGAATAGTGGCTACTCCTGTACCAAAAGGATTGATCAAGACCATAATAGAAAGCAGGAGAAGAATGATGCCGCCAAAGACCGTACCCTCGCTGCCTCTGATATGGAAGTTATCCATATCACCACCGAAAGCAAGAATCATGAAGCTGTGATACATCATCCATACGCCCATCATTGCCGGCAGCAGCATCAGTGTGACATTAGGATAAACGCACAGGAATATTCCCAGCAGTATATCCAGAGCACCACCGACAATCCAATAGCCTTTCATTGCTATGTAATTATTGCTTGTAGACGCCACCAGAAGATGCGCGGCACCGACAAGCAAGACGAGTATTCCGAATATGATACCCAAGGCAACATAACTCTGAATAGGAAAAACAAAGACCGCCACACCTGCAATGATACAAAGCAGGCCCGCAATTCCAAGAAGCCACCAATGCTTTACAGCACGGCCGGCTCTTCTGACCAGATTTTCAAAATGCTGTTTCATAACACGAAATTTAACTAACCGCATCGTGCAATGTCAACTTTCGTGCTAGATGCAAAAAAGGAGGTCCGACTTACTGCCAGACCTCCTTTGCGCTATAGGATGTATTTTAGAACATCGCCTTTACCTGATTGTATACGTTCTCTGCTGTGAAGCCGAGCTTCTCGTCAAGAACCTTGTATGGAGCCGAGAAGCCGAAGCTCTCAAGACCGAACACCTTGCCGTTGCAGCCTACGAGGCCCTGGAGATTCACCGGAAGACCAGCTGTGAGACCGAAGATCTTCGCTCCGTTTGGAAGCACTGCCTCCTGGTATTCCTTAGGCTGATTGCGGAAGAGTCCCTCTGAAGGGCAGCTTACGATGCGGACCTTGATGCCATCCTCACGAAGGAGTCTTGCACCGGCAACAAGAGTAGACACCTCAGAGCCTGAAGCCACGAGGATGACGTCCGGATTCTCCTCAGAACCTGCCACGATATATGCACCCTTCTCTGCCTGTGTGTAATCTGTTCCCTCTGGAAGCATGTCGATGTTCTGACGTGAAAGGATGAGAGCTGTAGGAGTGTCGACATTCTCCATAGCCATCTTCCAGCACACTGTAGTCTCCTCGACATCTGCCGGACGAAGCACGAGCACAGAGTTCTTTCCGCTGTGATTCTTGAGCTTCTCCATAAGACGGATCTGTGCTTCCTGCTCTACAGGCTCATGGGTCGGACCGTCCTCACCTACACGGAATGCATCATGTGACCAGATGAAGATTACAGGAAGTTCCATGAGGGCTGCCATTCTGACGGCAGGCTTCATGTAGTCTGAGAACACGAAGAATGTTCCGCATGCAGGGATCACGCCACCGTGAAGAGCCATACCGATGCATGCGCATGCCATTGTAAGCTCCGCCACACCAGCCTGAAAGAAGGCACCACTGAAGTCACCCTTCTGGAAGGCATGTGTCTTATTGAGGAATCCGTCAGTCTTGTCTGAGTTTGAAAGGTCAGCCGAAGCGACAACCATGTTAGGAACGTTCTCAGCGAGCATTCCGAGGACTTTTGCTGAACCGTTTCTTGTAGCATCACCGGCTTTCTGCTGCACTGCAGTCCAATCAAGCTGAGGAGCCTTGCCGCTGAACCACTGCTCCTGCTGAGCAGCCTTCTCAGGATTTGCAGCTGCCCACGCAGCCTCTTCTGCATAACGTTCTGCTGCAATTGCCTTCAGCTCCTGAGCACGTGTCTCATAAAGAGCCTTCACTTCATCGAAGATGACGAACGGATCATCTGGATTTCCGCCGAGGTTGACGATTGTATTTCTATATGCATCTCCACCAAGAGGGGCACCGTGAGTCTTGCAGTTGCGCTCATAGCTCAGGTTGTCAGCAGTCTTGGCGCCCTTACCCATCACGCATTTTCCGATGATGAGTGTCGGACGGTCGCTGATTGACTTTGCCTCATCAAGAGCCTTGCGGATCTGATCGCAGTCATTACCGTTGATTGTGATCACATGCCATCCCCATGATTCATATTTCTTTGCAGTGTCCTCGCTCATGACAGCATCGCACTCAGTCGAAAGCTGGATGTCATTTGAGTCATAGAACATAACGAGGTTGTCGAGGCCGAGAGTTCCTGCAACACGGCCTGCACCCTGAGAGATTTCCTCCTGGATACCGCCGTCTGAAATATATGCATAGATTGTTTCTTTCGAGAAAGTAGGATTGCCTGTACGCGCAGCAAGGAACTTGGCTGCCATTGCAGCACCTACTGCGAACACGTGACCCTGTCCGAGGGGACCTGAAGTGTTTTCAACTCCGCGAGCGACATTGAGCTCAGGATGACCATGTGTTGGAGAGCCCCACTGACGGAACTGCTTCAATTCGTCAAGAGAATACTTGCCGGCCAATGCAAGCTGGCCATAAAGCATCGGTGACATGTGACCCGGATCAAGGAAAAAGCGGTCACGACCAACCCATGATGGGTTTTCAGGATCATACTGGAGATACTCCGAGTAGAGCACATTTACGAAATCTGCGCCACCCATAGCTCCACCTGGGTGTCCAGATTTTGCCTTTTCCACCATAGACGCTGCCAGGATTCGGATGTTATCCGCAGCAAGATTCATAAGTCTGTTGTCGTTCATAATATATAGAGTTTTTGATTCTAACGCTATTCAATCCTACAAATTTAATCATTTTATCCAAGAAGTTGTCCTTTTCATGCAAATTTGAGTATTTTTGCAAATACAGTTTACTTAAAAGACCTATGAACGAACAACTGAACAAAAAGTACAGACACTGGCAATGGAGAACGCTGATCACTCTGATGATCGCCTACATGCTCTACTACTTTCTGCGAAAGAATCTCAGCGCCGTGATGCCTGCCCTGGAAAGCGAGCTTGGAATAACCAAGACTGAACTCGGACTGTTCCTGACACTCAACGGCATCATATACGGACTTTCCAGATTTATCAATGGCTTCATAGCAGACAGATACAGCCGCCGAATGCTTCTGGCCGGAGGACTGATTCTTTCTTCAGTCGTAAATCTTGCGATTGCATTCAGTCCATTGCTGGACGGGGCCTTAAACCTTCTTGACACAGAAGGCAAGGCCACTGCAGGACTCGTATACATAATAGGAACCCTATGGGTGCTTAACGGATACATACATGGAATGGGCTATCCCCCATGCGCCAATCTGATGGCCCATTGGTTCCGACCATCCGAACTCGCAACCAAGCAGTCGATATGGAATGCATCCCACTCATTGGGAGCAGGCATAGTCATAGCCTTATGCGGATGGCTGCTGACCAGGTTTGGATCCTCAGCATGGCACCTTTGCTTTTCAGTACCGGCCATCATATGCCTGATAGGAGCTGTGGTGGTGTTCCTTTCACTTCGAGACACTCCGTCATCCGTAGGACTTCCGGAGGTGGAGGAATTCGACTCTGCCAAAGGCACATCTTCTGCAGAAAAACAGGCCGAGGAGCAGCTGGAAGGAAGCAGATACAAATATTTCCTCAAGAAACTTGTATTCCGCAATCCTGTAATATGGATCCTGGCGCTCTCAAACTTCTGCATATACGTAATCCGCTTCACAATACTTGAATGGGGAACATCCTTCCTGACACAATTCAAGGGTATGGAAACAGATCTGGCAGCGAATGTCGTAGCCACTTCAGAGATCCTCGGAGGAGTGGGAGGAGCATTGCTGGCCGGATGGTTCACTGATAAATTCATGCAGAACAAAGCTCACCGCACCTGTCTTTTCTGCACCATCGGAGCGACATTATGCTTCGCAATGTTCTGGCTGATGCCTGCAGATGCCCATTGGTTCTTCAGCGCCTTCTGCATCTGCATGTCAGCATTCTTTGTCTATGGTCCGCAGGCTCTTCTTGGAGTGGCAGCCTCACAGCAGGCGACCAAAAGAGCAAGCGCGACAGCCAACGGTGTCCTTGGCATAGCAGGCTATGCTGCAACCACGATTTCTGGAGTGGGATTCGGATACATGGCAGACAACTTGGGATGGAATTCCGTATTCATAGTCGCGATTGCATTCGGCTTTCTCGGATCTCTTGTAATCGCAACAATATGGAATAAACCGGCGGACGGATATTCTAAAGCGAAAGAAGTAATGAAAGAGATGAAATAAAAATTGGCGGCCCCAGTAGAGGTCGCCAATTTTATTTGTGTGATAAGTAATTACGCGTTAAGAGTGTAATACTCGCAATCCTTACCGCAACGAGTCTCAACTACAGTTGACACCTTACCCTCGCGAGCAAGCCAACCGAGAGCTGCATAGAACTCAGCTGATGCAAGACCAGTCTCCTTCTTAAGCTTAGTCTCAGTCATCTTACCGTTTGCGTCAAGAGCGTTCCATACGAGACCTGCGTTGTTTCCGATGTTGTTGATTTCCATAATAATAAATCATTTAAAAGGTTAACTTAAAGGCAGCATCACGCCGCCAACACTATACTAACTGTCCATCTGGGCTTACGCCGTTCGTTTTATATATGCTTATTATTTTTGGGAGCTGCAAATATAAAACAATATTTTTTATAAGTATTTTTAACACAATTAGTTAAGCAGGGCACATAATATTGATAATTTTATTCGTTTACCTCACATAGCTTACAAATCATAAGTTTCCGATAAAATATAACTAAAAATCATTAACTAAAAGAGTTTCAATATAATCTGCAAAAATTTAATGATTTTCCGCCATTAAGACACAAAAAACATAAAAAAGATTATCTTTGCTAGGATTTAAACACATTTCCCAATGAAAAAATTCGCAACAGCACTTATGTGCGCAATGCTCATCTTGAGCAGCATCTCAGCATTTGGCTGGGGTCAGAAAGGACACGACGTTGTGGCTGCCATTGCAGAAAAACATCTTACTAAAAAAGCAAAGAAGGCCCTCAACGAGCTTCTTGACGGCAAATCAATCGTATATTATTCCTCATGGATGGACAATATCCAGAACTCACCTGACTGGGATAAAGGATACAACAAGACAAAGACATGGCACTACGGAAACGTAGATAAGGGCCTCACCTATCAGACAATGCAGAAGAATCCTGCCGGAGACGTGGTGACAGGATTAGTATTCCTCACACGTGAGCTCACAGAGAACTACGACAACCTTACAGACAGCCTGAAGGCGGACTATGTGAAGATGATCGTACACATGGTAGGCGACATGCACTGTCCTATGCATGCGGGACGCCTTTCCGACAGAGGAGGAAACGGAACGAAGGTAAAATGGTTCGGCCAGAATACAAACCTCCATTCAGTATGGGACAGCAAGATGATTGAATCAGCCAGGAAATGGAGCTACAGCGAATGGGTCGAGCAGCTTGACAGAACAGACAGCAAGTTCAAGAAGAGCGTCATGAGAGGAACATATGAAGAGTGGTTCAACGACACGGTGAATCATGCTGCAGCTCTCTACGACTACATCGAAAGCATGGGCAAGGAAAACCCTAACCTTTCTTATCAGTTTGTCTATGACTTCTCGCACCTTCTGGAAGACCGTCTGCTTGTCGGAGGTTACAGACTGGCATACGTACTTAACACAATCTTCGGCTAGTCGGATTCTCCCCCTACGCTCATATTGACATTGAGTTTTCTGAGGGTTGCAAGAAAAGACCGCAATTCCTCCTCAGAGATGCCCTCAAGCATCCTGTCCAATATAGAAATGCCTTTCAGTTTTGCCCCAGGCTTAAGCTGATTGGCATTTTCTGTAAGCACCAGAGTATTGGACCTTCGGTCAGTCTTGCTCTGACGGCGCTCAACAAATCCCTTGCGCTCAATGGCATCCACAAGTTTGGTCACAGAATTCTTATCCTTGTGCATAAGATCAGCAAGCTGCTGCTGAGACATCTCTCCATGATTCCACAAAAGATCGATAAGCATGAACTGCTCTGGGGTCAAAGGGACATTTGCCTGTCTTAGTCTTGCAGCAAGAAACTGCTTGAGTTTGCAGCCTGTCAGGTTGAGTTCGACAGCTACTTCCTTAGATAGCAACATAGGTTTACTGTATTAGTCGCTTACAAATATAAGTATTTTTTCACATCATAGCACACACCTTCCAAGACGGCCAGCATCATCTTTTGACAGGATTCCTGCAATGTGCAGATTCTCCACCGTCCATAATTCAGGAGGATTATTTTCTCGAAACAATATTATTGACCTGGCTGTCTCATTGTTCCTGATATAAGGATGCCTCATGAGAGAATCCGACGGCAAGCTCCACAATGGAAACTTATATGGATGATCGACAGTCACCAGGTCGCTCAAAGCATCAAACTTATCCTTATCAAGCCTGTATATGTCCAGCAGCTGCTCCTTGAAGGAATAGCCGTTAAGTTTTCCCCTATACTCGACGATCTTCTTTGCATACCACTCACCTATTCCAGGAAGACGGTCCAGATCCGCAACATCAGCTTCATTCAAGTCCAGCTTCGGGATTACTATGTAGTGTTCCAGACGTTGGTATACACTATCGTCCACAACATAAGACCGGGCAAAATCCTCCTTACGACAGAACACTCCCCCTTTCTTTCTATAGTTATCTATGGACTGGGCCTGTTTGGGAGAGAATCCCAGACGGCAGAGGTCTTCTACGCTGACAGTATTCGGATCAAACACAAAACTCTCCACTTTGGCCACAGGTACATTCCGTCTCACAGACTCTGCTACAGGCTGGTGCTCAGCATTCTTTCTGACAGTTGTCTGCTTAGGCTGCACTGCAGTACCTTCAGCCACAGTGCTCACTTCACGATATACGTACACCGTATCCGGAGCATCACGGTTGGCTGCGATTTCAGTGACGGCTGCCCTGTGGATAAAAAGCGCCGTCTGGTAGCCGACCAG
>JAEIGA010005268.1_pt1 | contig 19820 bp, 16 predicted proteins | sample 9270691 | NCBI WGS metagenome assembly JAEIGA01 (sample SAMN17057246, study PRJNA624740) | gut metagenome | biome: biome; isolation source: fecal sample | host: Bos grunniens | place: China: Xizang | collected 2019 | reverse complement strand
CAACCACGCCCGAGGCTAGAGAGAATCAGCTCATGGCTCTGGCGTATGATGTGGCTGAGGAACAATTACGGAACAAGACGGCCTCTTCGCAGGTCATAACGCATTTTCTGAAGCTTGCTACAGAGCGTGAACGACTGGAGAAGGAACGTTTGAGGAAAGAGAATCAGCTGCTGGAGGCTAAAACTAAAGCTATCGAATCCGGAGAGAACATGGAAGAGTTATATTCCAATGCTCTTCGGGCTTTCAAAGGCTATGAATGGGATTATTAACATGAAGCTGAGAACGTATTCGGAGCTTTCACGTCTGAAAACCTTTGACGAGCGTTTTGAGTATTTGAAACTCTCTGGCGAGGTCGGAAAAGAGACGTTTGGATTTGACCGGTATTTAAATCAGATTCTCTATCACACACCTATTTGGTTTAAGATTAGAAGAGACGTGATCCTTAGGGATTCCTATTCGGATTACGTCTGTGATCTCGGGTTTATTGGACGTCCGATCGATGGAAGTATTCTGGTGCACCACATGAACCCGATCACTGTGGAAGAAGTACGCTCCGGCGACGAAAAAGTATTTGATCCGGAGTTTTTAATTTGCTGTTCTTTGATGACACACAACGCTATTCATTACGGAGCAGAAAATCTATTGATTAAGGACCCGATTGAGCGCAGGCCCGGGGACACATTGCCTTGGAGATGATGACAGTGGAAGAGAGTATTCTCGACACAATAAAACTTATGCTCGGTCTTACGGTCGACTATACAGTATTCGATCAGGAGATCCTGGTGCATATCAACACCGCTCTTTTCACGCTAAGGCAGTTCGGTGTCGGACCCGATGAGGGGTTTGATGTCGAGGGCCGAAGCGAGACATGGGGTGACTTCCTTGGTAGTCGAAAGACTTTGCTCAAAGCAGCTAAGGATTTTGTATTTCTGTCCGTTAAGCAGATGTTCGATCCTTCTGGAAGCGGAACGATTAACAATATGCAGACGGATAAACTAAAAGAGCTTACCTACAGATTAATTCTCGAAGCAGAGGCAGGTGATGGATAATGGTTTACTACGCATACGCGCCTGACGACTACTCTGCTAATTCGGCATGGCATCATGGCGTTTCAGGACAGAAATGGGGTGTTCGTAACGGCCCCCCATATCCGGTTCAGAGTGGTACGAAGGCCACATTTGCTAAGAGCAAGATGACCAAATCTACTCTTGCAAATTTTAAGAAACAACACAAGGCCGTGTCTTCTGAAGAACGGAAGCGGCTTGTCGAAAGTCGAATGCCGAGACCGCTCCATCAGTTGGCTGTATCTCGACTGACTGATGAACAACTTAAGGCCCGCGTTGAGCGTCTTGAGCTCGAGAAGAAGTATAAGAATCTTCTTCGTGAGAGTAGAGGCGGAGGCAGCGGGAAGGAAACAGAAAAGAAGAATAAAGGCGAACAGCAAACCAAGTCCGGCTTGAGCAAATTCGGAGAGCTTCTGGTATCTGAACTGGTGGTTAAACCAGCAGCCACTTATGCTCAAGCTCGTCTTACAACTCATGCAGCTAATGTTGCACAAAGAAATCAGGCAAAGGTTGACTATAAAGCTGATCTAAGACGACAGAAGTACGAGAACAAAGCGGCGAAAAAGAAAGCTACGTCCGTGAGTACCGCGGCTAGTTGTACTCAGACAGGAAAGCGGGTTCTCAACGCGGCGTTCTCTGTTTCCGGCGAGAGAGGCAACGTCGCCTGGGGCTATGATGACGACCTCCCATATTAATGTCGGGGACAGGTGATCAATAATGCTATCTAATACTGCGACACCGAAATACTATGGCGAATTCAGGGCTGCTGTGTTGCGGCAGGAGATAGCCGTGTGTGAGAACGTGTCATTGTATATGAACCTTGTTGATGAGCGTATTGCCGACGAAAGGTTTTACTATGATCCGGAACCGGTAGAGAAATTCATTCGTTTCTGTGAAAACGAGATGACGTTGACCAACGGAGACGAACTCGTTTTGCTGGATACGTTTAAGCTCTGGGCGGAAGATATTTTATGCTGGTTCTATTATGAGACCCAATCTGTTTATGTGCCTGGCACGGACGGTCTGCCCGGAGGATTCAGGCAAACGCCGGTATTGAAACGGCTCATTAACAAATTTTATTTGATTGAAGGACGAGGCGGAGCAAAGTCTCTGCTTGCGTCACTCATACAAGCGTATTTCCTCGTTTGCGACAAGTCTACTACGGATCAGATCGCAACTGCCCCAACCATGAGGCAGGCAGACGAAATACTCGCTCCTATACGTACTGCTCTAGTAAAATCTCGAGGGCCTTTATTTAAGCTTCTCACCTACGGTTCTTTGCAGAATACTACAGGATCCAGAGCTAATCGACAGAAACTTTGCTCTACCAAGCAGGGTATTGAGAACTTCATGACAAACTCGATTCTCAGGGTTTTGCCGATGACCGTCGATAAGCTTCAGACTTGGAGATGTAAGGTTGTTTCCATAGACGAGTGGCTTTCTGGTGAAACAAGAGAAGATGTCGTTGGCGCTGTTGAGCAGTCTTGCTCGAAGAACGGCGACTATCTGATTCTTCTTACCAGTAGTGAAGGAACCGTCCGTAACGGCATTGGCGATACCATGAAACTTGAGTTGAAGAAGATTCTCCATAAAGAGTATCGTAACCCTCACGTTGCTATATGGTATTACCAGCTTGATGATCCAAAAGAGATTCAGGATCCTACCCTTTGGGTAAAGGCCAATCCGAATATCGGAAAGACCGTTACTTATGAGACTTACCAGAGAGAGGTCGAGAGAGCAGAACACAACCCTTCTACATGGAACGATACTCTTGCAAAGAGATTCGGAATCCCTATGGAGGGTTCTACATTCTTCTTTACTTACGAGCAAACGAAACCTCATCCCAGAGTTGATTTCTGGAACATGCCGTGTTCTATGGGCGCTGACCTTTCACGAGGCGACGACTTCTGTGCGTTCGGCTTTTGGTTTCCTCTCAGTGGAGGAGGATTCGGTTTTAAATCGCGTTGCTACATTACTTCGAGAACCTATCACAACTTGCCTAGTGCAACCAGGATCAAATACGACGAATTCGTCAATGAAGGCAGCCTTTGTATTCTTGAAGGCGCCGTACTGAAGATGGAGGAAGTTTACGAAGATCTGCAGGACTTTATTGAGAAGCAAAAGTATGATGTCAGGGCATTTGGGTTTGACCCTTATAACGCTAAAGACTTTGTCGAATTCTACACGAGAGACTATGGCCCGTATGGAGTAGAGAAAGTAATTCAGGGTTCTAAGACAGAATCTGTGCCTCTTGGCGAAATACGTAATATGGCCGAAGATCGTATGATCATATTTGACCAGCTTATCACTCAGTATTGTATGGGCAATGCTATTGCTCTTGAAGATACTAATGGCAACAGGAAACTCGCAAAAGAAAGATATTCTCATAAGATTGACGTGGTGGCGGCCATGATGGACGCTTACATCGCGTACAAACTTAACACTGATAACTTCGAATAACCAAGAGGTGAACACGCAAAATGAGTATGTATACAGTATGCGGACGAGTTTTCGTGACTCGAGACGAATTGTATCACGGTCTTGGCAAAGGTAGCGGCAGAGGACGTCCGAAAGGGTCCAGGAACGGATATATTGATCCTCGAGCCGCATACATGAAAGGCTATGAAATCCAGGGGCAGAAAGCTAACGACACTACCCGCAATCCGAATTCTAATCAGCGAGCAGTTGGGAGCGGCGGAAGCGGAGGGCTTGTTGCTGCTAATACACGGACTCGCGACCGCAGAGTAGTCAGCGATTCTCCTTCTCGTACAACGCGTACGGCAGCTTCTGCTTCCAGAACAAAGGCTCCCATCGGCAATGGAGCGGCTGCTTACACCGCCAGGGGCAAAGAGATCATCGACAATATTAATCGGCAGGCAAGTACGGAACCGACTACTACCTCGGCAGAACCACAGCCGCTTAAAGAAAGCGTTTGGGATCGTATTGGAAAAGCTTTTGGTACCGTTGCTGAAAAAGTTAAGAGTACGGCCGCAAGAGCGATTGATATGGGTAAACGCGCCTATAATTCAGCAAAGAATTGGGTTAAGAAAGCGGTCGGCGAAGCTGGCAAGTTTGCAAAAACCGCATATAGTGCTGCGGCTAAATTTGTTGGCGATAGGGTTCGCGACCTTGATCGCTGGTGGAACGGTTATGATAAACCGACCGGATCTAACGGCACGAGGGAGCATGTCAACGGATTCAAAGAGAACGCGCAGCAGGCCGTGAGCGATGCCGGAAAAGCGGTTAGCAATGCTGCACAGCAGGCCGGAAATTGGGCAAATGAGAATATCGCCCAGCCGATCGGCACCGCTGCTCAGCAAGTTGGCGATTGGGTCCAGGGCAACGTTATCAATCCTACAACCTCTGCTGCTCAGCAGGCGGGCAATTGGATTAACGAGAACGTCGTTAGCCCTACCGTATCCGGAATTAATTCTGCTGGCGAATGGATCGACAACAACGTTCTGATCCCGGCAGGAGAAACGGTGAATAATCTCGGTGTCCGTGCACAAGAGTTTGTTACTAACGGGATCCCCGCTGCATACGGTCAGGCTGTCCAGGGCGTAAACAACGGAATCGGTCAGCTCGGCAGATGGGCGAACGGTTATGAAGAGCAGGATGAACGGTATGCCGGAAGAACATATCGAGTCCCAGGAGCGATAGAGAACGTTGGAAACACCGTCAACTCTGCCGTGCAGCAAGTTGGCGATTGGGCGAACCAGGGTGCTCAGGCCGTTGGTAATGCTGCTCGTCAAGCAAGCGGTTGGGCAAACCAGAATGTTGTTCAGCCGGCAGGCGCCCTTTGGAATCAAGGCGTTCAGGCAGTTACCGAAGCCGTATCCCCGTCTATTACCGGGCTTACGCAAAGAGCAATTGGTCGCGGTGTTGATCCGGCCGCTGTTCAGAGGGCCATTGAACAATACAATTATGGGTTGATTACCGAGGACGTTCTCAGGAATTGGCTTACCAACGCTAAATAAGGAGAAAAATCAAAATGCCAAGATTTACCGATAGGCTGAAACATGCCTGGAGCGCATTCTTTGGCAGAGATGCTCCTGTCAGGTATGATTACGGCCCAAGCTCTAGTATAAGACCAGACCTGGTCAAGCTTAGTAGGGGCAATAGTCGTTCGATCGTTACGGCCGTATATAATAAAATCTCGATCGACTGCGCTTCGGTTCCGATCAAGCACGTTCGTCTTGACGAAGCTGATCGCTTTAAGGAAGTCATACCCTCGGGTCTTAATGACTGCCTTTCGGTTGAAGCCAACATCGATCAAACCGGCCGAGCTTTTCTACAGGATGTGTACCTGTCCCTTTTGGATGAGGGCGTCGTGGCCATCGTCCCTGTTGAAACGGACGTTAGCCCCCTCTCTTCCGGCGGATTTGACATCAAGGAACTTCGTACAGGTAAAGTTATTGAATGGATGCCTCGGCATGTGAAGGTTGAGTGCTACAACGAAAAGAGCGGCAAGAAGGAGATTATTACTCTCCCGAAGAAAATGGTTGCCCTTCCAGAAAATCCATTCAGATCAGTAATGAACGAGCCAAACTCCACTCTCCAGAGACTTCAGCGAAAGCTCGTCCTGTTGGATATGATCGATGAACGAACTGCTTCTAGCAATCTGAACTTAATTGTTCAGGTCCCGTATTCTTCTCGAAGAGAACTCGATAAGAAACGTGCTGAGCAACGTCGTGAAGACATCGAGAACCAACTGACAAATAGTAAACTTGGCATTGCTTACATGGATGGAACTGAGAAAGTCGTCCAGTTGAACAAACCTTTGGAAAACAACCTGCTTGAACAAATTGAAGCTCTCCGCAAAGAGTTCTTTAATCAGCTGGGACTTACCGAAGAGGTGTTCAATGGCACTGCCAACGAAGAGCAGAATCTGAACTATAACAACGGAACTCTTGAGCCTCTTATCAGTTCTGTTGTTGACGAGATGAGACGCAAGTTTCTTACAAAGACTGCGAGAACCCAACGACAGAGCATCATGTTCTTCAGGGAGCCTTTTCGGTTGGTTCCAGTTGCTGAACTGGCCAAAATTGCAGACGTCTTTACTAGAAACGAGATTCTCAGTTCTAATGAGTTCAGAGCTATTCTCGGTTTTAAACCTGCTGATTCGGAGCGGGCTAATGAGCTTATTAACAAGAACATGCCCGTCGAGGATGTTGGAACTCCTGCGTTGGCCCCCGACTCTGAAGTACCTGAATATGGAGATTCGCCCAGACCCGACATAATGAGTACACCAATCTCCGCTCTCGGCGATCCTATGGAGGAATATTGATATGGAAAAGAATTATGATATTTGCGGGTGGGCGACGAAGTTCAATGTCAAATGTGCTGACGGTCGAACCATTCGCCCAGGCGCTTTTAAGGATTGCGATGGTATGAAAGTCCCGCTTGTCTGGCAGCATATGCATGATGATCCAGGCAACGTCCTAGGCCACGCTATTCTTAGCAATAAAGACGAAGGTGTTTACACCTATTGTTATTTCAATGACAGCAAGGCTGCTGAGGATGCCAAAGAGCTTATTCGCCACGGCGACATTAACTCTTTTAGCATTTATGCTAATAAGCTCAAGCATAAGGGCGGAGACGTTCTTCACGGAACAATTCGTGAGGTCAGCCTCGTTCTTGCTGGAGCTAACCCGGAAGCTTTGATTGAGTTCCCGGTTCTCGAGCATGGCGATGGAGAGCCTTGCGAAGATGAAGCTGTTATTTACTCTCATGGCGAAATTGCTCGCCCTGACACTAATTATGTTCCGTTTGTGCCTGTCCAGATGCCCGTTATTCCGCAACCGGTGCTTATGCATACTGCGGTTGCCGCAAAGGCTCCTGCCCCGGCACAGCCTAAACAGGAGGTTAAGAACATGCCAGAACGTACTGTAAAAGACGTGTTTAATGAATTGACTGACGAGCAGAAGAATGTTGTATATTTCCTGCTCGGCGAAATGCTTGATGAATTTGGTGGATCGGAGGATTCAGAAATGAAACACAATGCTTTTGAGGGCGATACTCCCGCAACTGTCCTTAGTCACGACGACATGAAAGCTATCTTCGAGAACGCAAAGCGTTCCGGTTCCCTGAAGGCCGCTGCAGAAGATTACTTCGCGTCCAACGATAGCCTCGCCCATGCTGTATACAATTCCGATGGAACTGAACAGACATATGGCGTAGCCGATATCGATACTCTTTTCCCGGAATACCGCAATCTGAACAATCCCCCGGATTGGATCAAGCGCGACCAGGACTGGGTCGGCGTTGTTATGAACGGTGTCCATAAGACTCCCTTCAGCCGCATCAAGAGCCAGTTCGCCAACATCACCATGGACGAAGCTCGTGCCAAGGGTTATGTGAAGGGCCGCAGAAAGATTGAAGAAGTATTCAGCCTGCTCCGTCGTACGACTGATCCTCAGACCGTGTACAAGAAGCAGAAACTTGACCGCGACGACATCCTCGACATCACCGACTTCGATATCGTTCGCTGGATCAAGGGCGAAATGCGCCTTATGCTGGATGAAGAAATCGCTCGTGCCATCCTGATTGGTGACGGCCGTCTTGCCACTGATGAAGATAAGATCAGCGACCAGCACATCCGTCCTATCTGGGGAGACGACGAACTGTACACCATTCGTGTAAATGTTGTTCCTGCAAACGGCGACGACGATGCCGCCAAGGCCAAGAAACTGATTCGTGCTATCATCAAGGCCCGCAAGAATTACAAGGGCTCCGGCAACCTGATCTTCTTCACTTCTGAAGATTGGCTCACCGAAATGCTCCTTCTGGAAGACGGCATCGGCCATCCGCTGTATGCTGATTCCGCAGCTCTTGCTCGTAAACTGCGCGTGAATCGTATTGTGAGCTCTCCTATCATGGAAGGCCAGGCCAAGGGCAATGAAGAACTGGTTGGCGTTATCGTTGACCTGAACGACTATAATGTTGGTGCTGATAAGGGCGCTGGCGTCGAACTGTTTGACGATTTCGACATTGATTACAACCAGTATAAGTACCTGATTGAAACCCGTATCTCCGGCGCTCTGACCAAGCCCTTCTCCGCTATGGCAGTCACCATGAACGGCGCTAACTACACTTATTCCGAAGTAGCTGACACTACCGGTAAGACCCCTGTTGATGAGGGCTGGTACGAGAAGCAGGGCACCCTGTATCGTCCGACCGCTGACACTACTGTCGTTTCCGGCAAGACTTACTATGAAAAGACCGCTGAGTAATCTCCCGGTCTTTTTGAATGCATGATTTGACTTAAAGTTCGTGTCTAGTATGGTGAGGCCGGCTCATATCCGAGAAGGGTTTCTTATCTCCTTTCTTACCCTTCGGACCTCCTCGCTTCGTTGGTTCTTTCCTCCTTGGTGAACAGCAATAATTCGAGCTGACCTCACTATACTGGGCACGAGCTTAAGTCAAAATGGGAAGTGTTTTTATGGCCAGATTTTATGGTAACGTTGGATATGCTAAGTCAGAAGAGACCGCACCAGGCGTCTGGGAAGATTCGATTACTGTCCGCCCATATTATGGTGACGTAATTCGCAATACACGGCGGTGGGAAAATGGGGAGGGTGTCAATGACAATCTGACTATTAACAATCAGATTAGCATTGTTGCTGACGCATATGCTTACCAGAATTTCCACGCCATAAAGTATGTCGAATGGATGGGCTCAAAATGGAAAGTAAGCTCTGCTGATGTGGAGCGTCCGAGGATTATCCTTAATGTTGGAGGCGTTTACTATGAAGCAGAGGCTTGAATTTCATGATCTGCTTGCAAGCGTGTTCATCCGGATTGGTAAATGGTTATGGGATCCGTTCGAGTTCGGCAATAAAACCATTCAGGACGCCATTGCTGAATACGCTGGCGATCACGTGTACTTCCAGCCTCCGGCAACAGTTAAAATGGCCTTCCCGTGTATTGTATACTCGTTGGAGGACATTGACGTAAAACACGCTGACAACCGTAAGTACAATTCTAAGAAATGCTATACGGTCACCGTTATTGACAAAAACCCGGACAGTGTAATTCCAGAATACGTTAGCGATTTACCATATTCGTCGTTTTCTCGCCATTACACTGCCAACAACATGCACCATTTCTCTTTCAGAATCTACTACTAGGAGGTAGCTCAACTATGTCTAAAATCACTTGGGATGATACCGGAAAACGGTATTATGAAATGGGTAATAAATTTGGCGTTCTTTATCCTATGAACGACAACGGCACTTATGGAACCGGCGTTGCTTGGAACGGTCTTGTTTCCGTTACGCTTAGCCCCGACGGTGCCGAACCCAACGAACTGTGGGCCGACAATATGAAATATGCCGTTCTGCGTTCTGCTGAAACCCTGGGTCTCACTATCGAAGCTTATACTTATCCGGATGAATTCAACGAATGCAATGGCGCCACCGAAGCCGCGCCTGGTGTGTTTGTTCGCCAGCAGAAACGTAAAGGTTTTGGTTTCTGCTTCCGTAATGAAGTCGGTAATGATACCGGCACGGATACTGATGACGGTTATAAACTCCATCTCGTATATGGCTGCACGGCTCAGCCTTCTGACGAAGACTTTGAAACTATCAACGATAGCCCCGATGCCATTACTTTCTCCTGGGATATTGACACCGTACCTGTAATCCTTAATGGTCACGAACCCGTATCGGAGATTGTTATCGATTCCCGCACGGCTGATGCTACCAAGCTCGCTGCTCTTGAAGCGGCTCTTTATGGTGGAGAAAACACGGAACCTCGCCTGCCCCTGCCGTCCGAAGTCATTACTATGATGTCCGAAACCCAGTCGTCCGGAACCTAATATAGCTTTATTTGGGCGCTCCTGAGTTGTCGGGGCGCCCTTTACACTTATTTTTTTCTAAAATGGAGGAAAGAACGTATGGTTAAGCGCAACATTACTTATTCCGATTTCGAGGGCGAAGAACGTACCGACACATTTTACTTCAACCTCACCGAAGCTGAACTCACCGATATCGAACTCGAATATGATGGCGATATGGCCAAGAAACTGCAGGTCATGCAGGAAAAGCGTGATGGTCGCGGCATGTTCAGGCTGATTTCCAATCTCATTCTCCGTGCATACGGCGAGAAGACATCTGATGGAAGGCGCTTCGTTAAGAACGCCGAAATGCGCGAAGGTTTTGCTGCGAGCGATGCTTACAGCAAACTTCTCCTTGATCTCCTTGAAGACGACAACAAGCTCGCGGCTTTTATGACGGCCATCATGCCTGCTGACATTCGGAGTAAGGTCGAAGAGAGACTTAAGGAAGAGAAGAGCAAAGAAGCCGAAGTGGCTGCTGATGCTTGAGATTGTTGTGCCCGGGACCGAGTTCTATGATGAATCTGCAGACGGAGGTCTCGGCGCTTTTGTTCAGACCAAGGACCATGTGCTAAAGTTGGAGCATTCATTGCTGTCTATATCAAAATGGGAAGCAAAATGGCATAAGAAATACCTTGCTAATGAGCCCAGGACAGAAGAAGAGATGCTCGACTATATTAGATGTATGACTGTTAACCCTACTGATCCGACTGTATACCGTTCTTTAACTCGTAAGAATATTCTTGACATAAAGAGTTATATCGAAGATCCGATGACGGCTACCAGTTTCAGGAAAGACGAGTATCAGAAGCCAAATCGTCATGTCCCCTCTTCTGAAGAATTATATTATGACATGACCGCTTTAAATATTCCTTTTGAACCTTGCGAGAAATGGCATCTTAACCGGCTTATGGTTCTGATTCGCATTTGCAGCATAAAGAACGCCCCTCCAAAGAAGGGCAAGAAGAATAAAGGGAATACCGCAAAGCAATGGGCAGCAATGAATCAGGAACGCAGATCTCGGCTCGGGTCATTAGGCTAAGGAAAGAGGAACCCCGGATGAGCAGAGCAAATAATTTCAAAAATACGATGACGTTTCTTAATAAGATTTTGAAGCGCGAGTATTTGAAGAATCTTGATCGCTACGGGCAGCTTGGAGTAGAGCGCCTGGCCGCGGCGACACCTGTTGATACTGGCAAAACCGCGGCATCCTGGGGTTATCAAATTCAGGTTGACGATAAGAAAGCCAAAATAGTATGGACTAACAGCAATATAAACGATGGGGTTTCTGTAGCGATTATTCTTCAGTATGGTCATGTTTCCAGGAATGGATCGTGGGTTGAAGGAATTGACTACATTAACCCTGCTATGCGGCCTATGTTCGAACAAATAGCTAATGACGCGTGGAAGGAGGTAGTAGGATGAGCACCGTGATTGATAAGAGAGTTGTCGAGATGGAATTTGAGAACCGACAGTTCGAGAAAGGCGTCCAGGCAACAATCAAATCTCTCGAGAATCTTGAAGATAAATTGCAGTTCAAAGACGGGGAAAAAGGATTCGATAGGGTAGCTTCCGCCGCCAATGCAATGAAGCTCGACGATCTCGAGAAAAGTGTTGATTCTATTAGCCAGAGATTCACGCTTCTGGGAAATATCGGTTTGCAAGCTCTTCAGAGGATTTCCAGCGCAGTTGTCGAGACCGGCGAAAAGATTCTGAAGATGTTCACGATCGACCCAATTATGGCTGGTTGGAACGAGTTTGAGATTAAGACTAATTCTATTCAGACTATTCTTGGCGGTGTTCGCAACAGCTTTGAGTCTGAAGAAGATGCTATAAGCGCTGTTGGTCGTGCGTTGGACACCCTTAACGCATATGCAGATAAAACCATTTATAGCTTCTCAGACATGACCAGTAATATTGGTAAGTTTACCAATCAAGGCGTTGACTTGCAGACGTCTGTTGATGCGATTAAAGGTATATCAAACTGGGCGGCGTCTGCTGGTGCAAATACCCAACAGGCCAGTCACGCGATGTATAACCTTTCACAGGCACTTTCCGGCGGATATGTAAGAACTATTGACTGGAGATCCATCGAAAACGCCCAGATGGCGACCACGGAGTTTAAAGATCTGGTTATTGAGCTGGCAAAGCTGAAAACACCAAACATGTTTACTAAGGATGGAATGATAAAGAAGGGCAAGAATCTTATTGACCCTAGGGATTTCCATTCTTCATTGCAAGCTGGGTGGTTAACGAACGACGTTCTTCTTACTGCTTTGCAGATCTATTCCAACGAGCTTACTGACGCACAGCTTAGAGATATAGGTCTTACTGAAGAGCAGGCAGCAAAGTATAAGGAACTAGGCGAATATGCTGATAAAGCCGCCACAACTGTCAGAACCTTCACTATGTTGATGGACACCTTGAAGGAAGCTGCTGGTTCTGGCTGGGCTCAGACTTTCGATATTCTGTTCGGCGGTTTTGAGGGAACGAAGGAGTTCTTTACAGAAATTAGCCAAATTCTTGGCGACGACGGTATTATTGGGCGAATTACAAACACTCGTCTTCAATTTGCAGACATGTTTGCTAACACTTTTGGTGGTTCAGAGGCTATGAAAAATAGCTTGTTGAATCTTCTTAGCGTGTTCGATACATTGTCTGTAATCATCGACTGGTCAGCTACTACAGTTGGAAAAATGATGATTATTCCGGCTAGACTTGCTGATGGGTTCCGGTTTTTGGAAGACGTCTTTGCTTCGATTAACGAATGGCTTTTATCGCCTAACGAGTTTAACAGCTATACGGATGCGTGGACCAGTCTTTACAATATTCTGAATGGCGTGTTCTCTACTCTGGTTACCGTCATGAATATTGTTGGCGAGGCGTTTGGTTTTGTAATAAACATTGCCAGTTTGTTCAGCCCTATATTGGACGTAATCTTAATGGCCCTAGGAGATATTGGACAAGATCTGCTTAGGGTTAACTACGATCTCAGCAGAAAGAATGGCATTCACGAGTTCTTCGAGTGGCTTTCTAGTGTAATCGGGCCGATAGTAAGTTCAATCACCACGCTTATTGCAACGGTGTTGAAGTTTATTTGGACCGGAGTCAAATTAGCAAAAACCAAGGTTGTCGAATGGTTTGGTAAGTTTGGAACCATCGTCGAGGATCTTCCGAAGAAGTTTGAAATTCTTTCAGGAAAGATTACCGGTTTCTTCGACCGCGTAAAGAAAGCTTTCGCCAAGATCGGAAAAATTAAATTTAAAGGCGCATTGGAGCCAATCGAAAAGCTTCGAATCGTTCTTATGACGTTCGTAGAGACAGTATTTGGCAACGACGCGCTTGTAAAGGCCGGAGAATGGTTCGACAACACGTTCAAACCGCTCTTTGGCGATTTGATTAACTGGGCCTCTGAAAAGTGGGCAAAACTTAAGAGTTTCATTACCGATGTTCCTCAGAAAATCTCCGACTTTTCGAAGAAGTTCGAAAAAGGTTGGGAAGCGATGAAGAGTGTCAAATATGACAAGACACTGACTCCGCTTCAAAATTTCAGCAATAAGGTTTCGGAACTTGTTTACTCCGTATTCAACGAAGATATGGCTAATAAGATCCGCGATATCTGGAATTACAACATTTACCCTCTTATAGCTACGGCTATTAAATGGTCGGAGAAAAACGTTGTCCCCATTATCGAAAAGGTAACGTCATTTGTCGAAAGAGCCTGGAAAGGTTTGGTTGCGGCCATTACTGATTCCGGAGAAAACGGCATCGAAGGCAGAGTTTTAGCGTTCTTCAAGGTCTTTAATAATGACGAGAATACCACGATTCCAAAAAGTTTTAAAAACCTGTTCAGTATTCAGGACGAACTTGAGAAATGGAAAAATGAAACCCTTACTCCGTTCCTTGTTGACGCTCAGGGTAAGCTTCCGGAGATGTGGAAAAAGGCCAAGGCTGCATTATTCGGCTATGAAGAGCAAGATGAGCGATATGCCGGCCGAACAACTCATGTAAATGGCTTTTTCGATAATGTTGTCGAATGGATTCTGGAAGGCAAAAAGCGTCTTGAGGAAAAACTCCCGGCCATTATCGAAGCCATCCAATCTGTAGCAACCGAATTCCTTAAGAAAATCGAAAGAATTTACAATTCTATTACTAATCCTTCGTTTGGCACATACGACATGCATTCCGATCCTTACGAGGAAAGGAATGTCTTTATCGATTCCGTATTCGGGCACCTGTACAACATAAAGACTGCAATTGACGAACGTTGGCCAAGTATATGGGAAACAATTACCTCGTTCAAGAGGACTGTTGAAACCCAATATGCTGGCGCAATGAACACAATCAAAGAAGTTATATTTGGCCAGGAAATTGACGATGACGCCCCGAGAAGCACGTTCCTCGAGCAAGCTTTCTCTGGAATGTCTGGTGTAATCGATGAGGTCCAAAGGTTCCTGTTCGGTTATGAAGAGCAGGACGAACGATATGCTGGAAGATCGACTCACGTTCCCGGTGCTTGGGATAAGATAAAGCAATTTGGTGAGACAGCCTATAATTATATTACTACTGAAGGCCCGATCATTTGGGGGACTATTAAGAGCTTTTATGAGAAATATATAAAGCCCGTCATTGACCTCATCGTTGAGTTCGGAACATTGCTGGCCGAAGCATTGGGCGGATTCTTCACTGCCGATGTTGATGAAAATGCTAGCTTTGCCGAACGACTTGCTACAAGATTGGGATCGTTTGAAACCCTAGGCGGCTGGATTAATGGAAAAGTCACGGAACTCCTTGGAAATTTAACTGGCGAGGGTGGAATCTTTTCACAGATCTCCGAGGTTGTTACAAGCTTCCTCGGAATCGATCAGCAAGTTGATGAAGTTGCTGCAGAAACCGGGAAGAAAACTAAGCTAAGCTTTATTGAGCGATTGCTCGATCCTATTTTTCGTGTCATCCTTCGCGGTGCGAAATCCGAAGGACTTGATGAGGTTAAGGGTGCAGTTGAGCAGACAAAGAAGGAATCCGGCGGTATTATGGATATGCTCTCCGGAGCCGCTGGTGGGATTTCTGACATTGTATCAAAGCTTTTTGGTAATTCTTTCTTCCGGGTTCTCGGTCTGATTTTCACGGTTAAGAATCTTTCGACGATTGTGAAAGGACTTACCGGCACGAAGGGTGTAGGCGGTCAGATAGCCGATATCATGGACGCTGTTGGTGGAATCATCGGGTCCATGGCAAAGCTGTTTTTGGTCCTTGCCCTTATTACGGCCATTGGCGGTCCTGATGCCATTGACAAAGCCGTTGATGCTATCACAAAGGTTCTTGATAAAGTCTTTTGGTTCATCGGCATTCTTGCCGGAGTAGGAGTCGGAACAGGAATCGGATCTGATGTGCTTGCTCATTTTATGGGAGGTAAAGGCGAGGGTCTCGATAAAGTTTCGAACATCATTCTTGGTATAGGTACAGGAATCAAGAGCCTTATGGAAGGGTTGCTGCTTCTAGCAGTAAATATCGTAGTATTCGGCATTCTTGATAAAATACTTGGATTGCTCGACATAGATCTTCAGGAATCTCTTAATAAAATTGGAGAAATGCTGATATACATCGTAGGAAGCATTGCGCTTCTTATAGGAGCTGTTAATTTAGCATCAGCTGGGATGCCTTCCGAGGCTAGATCAGAGCTCTTTAAGAACATGGATAAGATATCCGTTGTGCTTGATTCTTTGGTAAATGCGCTCAAAATATTCGTAATAGCTGTTATAGCTTTCGAGATATTTGGAGGATGGGAAAAAGTCGGGCCAGAGATAACCGCGCTTGGTGTCATGCTTGTTATGTTTGGCGTTATTGTTGGTGGTTTGATCTATGGCCTAATCGAGCTTAAGAAGAATCTTATTTTTGGGAAAGGAATTGATACGATAGGCAGCATTCTGTCTACTTTAGGACCGATCCTTGCCCTTGCGGTTCTTTCCATAATTGCAGTAGCTACTACGCTCGTTATTGCAGCCAACAACATGCCTAAAGATCTGGATGCTTTATCTTATGGGTTACTTCTTGCTGGCATCGCTGTAATTTCCTTGGTTATTGGCGCCCTAGTCGATAAATTTGCAAACATTGCCGTTAAGATGACTGCTATTCCGTGGATGTCTATTCTTAAGACGTTCGTCTCCATGGTTGCTGTCATACTTGGTGTAGGCATCGTCATGTTTGCGTTGGAAAAGCTGATGAAGATCTATACTAAGGACATGAGTGTACTTATATTCAACCTTGGTAGTGATCTTAGTAGCTTCTATTCAATGACTAAGGATCTCGAGCTTGCCACATTCGAGAATGCTGTAAAGTGCCTCAAGACTGTTGTGGGTGGTTTCCAGTCCATAATGCTGAGTTTGGTGAATCCGTCGTATATCGACACTATCATGGACGTGATTCGCGATTCTTCTGCAAGCCTTTCTCTGGCTAATTGGGCTTTGTCTGGTGTGGACGTAACCAACTTCGAGAAACCTAAAGCTATTTTCGAGAAGATTCAGGAAGCTTCCTCTATTGATCCTAAGGTTGACGATCTGTTAACCAAGACAAACGGTATCCGGGACAGCGGTTCAAGTCTCGTGCTTGCCATGAGTCATTTCGGCAAAATAACGCAGGACGATATTGATCAGGTTGGAATGGTTGTCGCTTACGCAACGAATGTGAAATCTCTTGCGGACGTGCTTAACACCATCCCGGCTGTCAATTTGGACGCGGTTACTGTCGGCGCAGCTGTTGATCAGCTTACCTTCGATATTTCTACAGACAAATTCAACATCACCGAAGACGGTCTTATTAAAGAACTTGATCCGGAGAAGATTAAGGCGTTCTTCCGTACTATGGCAAATAGCATGCCTGAACAGGATGTTCTCGATCAAATTGCTAATTTTGGCGGACAGAACAATCTCACGTCATTCTCTATGGGTCTTACTAATTTAACCGGAGCTATACAAGCATATAGCGGGACTCTCGGCACGATTAACTATGACAATCTTGGCCGTAGCGAGGAATTCCTTACTACTATCGATGGTCTTGGAAAGAAGTTGCCTACCGACTATTCGTTCGTAGATAGGCTTTCTGGTGTGGCCCGAGGTGGGCAGGATGGCTCTGACTCGAGACTCGGTAAATTCTCGAACGATATTGTTACCCTTGGCGGAGCAATGGAAAAGTATGGAGAAGCGATAAACAAAGCCAACGGGGTTAAACTTATAGCGTCAGCGATGTTCCTTACAAAGCTCGCGTCTATCGAGAAAAATCTTAAATCGAAGAGCATGGATGGTTTTCTTGCTGCCATTAACATCTTTGGCAAAAAAGAAGTAACGCTTGGCGATTTTGCTAACAACATCGAGTCGCTTGGTGGAGCGATAAGTGATTTCTCGACACATCTTGGAAATTATGACGACAAAGCGTTCTCCGCTGCTGTAAACAACCTTAAGAGTATTGCTGGAATTGAAGAAACTCTAAGAGGCGTCATGTTTGATAAAGACGGCAACCCGATCATGAACGAGGTTTCTGTAATATGGGGGTTGTATCAAAAGAAATCTGCCGATGGCGAAGATCGTCTTAGCGATTTCGGCAACGTCGTTTCCCGAATTGGCAACGGTATTAAACAGTTTACACAATCTCTTACAAATAAGAATGGCGAAGTTCCTGATATGCATAAGTTCGAGTCTCAGGTATGGTTCCTTAAAGAAATCGCTGGACTTTCCCAACAGCTTATCGGCTTGAATATCGATAATTATGGCCTTTCTAACCTCGCGGCAGATATTAGTTCAGGCGTTGCAGGTTATGAAATCGTAGAATTTATTAATGCGTTCTCGTCAGTAAAGCCCGATGCCTTGACTAATGCTACGTCCGCAATTAGTGCATTGAAAGACATATATGATATCTTCTTTGGGCATGATGATCCGACATCTTTAAGCTCTGCTATTTCTTCTGCAATTAGTGAACTGAACCAAAGCGTTATAACACCTACTGTAAGACCAGTTCTTGACCTATCCGATCCTAGCATGGCTCAATTAAGCGGATTCAGCGGTCTCGGTTTCTCTAATCGGTATGTTATGGAAAATGTTACCAACTTCAAGATGAACGAAGTGCAGAATGTCAAAATGGACAGCGGCGACCTGTCTGCTATAACGGCGGCCATTAATAATGTTGGCGGTTCCGTTGGTCAGGTAAGCACCGCTATCGGCGGCATGTATGTCCGTATGGATACTGGCGCTCTTGTCGGTCAGCTCGCTGGTCCTATCGATCTGGCTCTCGGACGTCGAGGTGGTAGAATTACTAATTATTCAGGATCATATTCGGGACAATACCCATAAGGAGGTTAATCTATGGTACTGTCAGAGCAATCAGCAACATCTATTGCGTATCATTCGCTTGTGTTTGTCTCTGACAGTACAGAGATTAACACTTGGGACAATTGGCATCTTATTCCAGAGTCCCCTCCTGAGATAAAACCCCCAGCTGTCCGCACCAAATATGAAGAAGACCCGGGAAGAAATGGTCAGATCGATCTGACAGAAGTTCTTGACGGGCAGGTTCATTACGATCCGCACGAGGGCAGCTGGGGCTTTTATGTTGCCAACGGTTACAATAATAGGCCAACTCTGGTTCATCAGATGGCCGAGTTTCTTCATGGAAAGAAGCTGAGCGTTATTCTATTGGACGATCCGAATTACACCTACACGGGAAGGTTCTCCGTTGAAAGCGTCAAGAATGGCAAAAATAATTCCATGATTAATATCAAATATTCGCTGGTTCCGAGGTGTTAATATGGACTTTGCAGCTCAATCTGACCTGTCTAAGAGGTATCATTCTTTGGTGTTTTCTTCCGACAGTGTGGACAAGAACACCTGGGACGACTGGCATCTTATACCTGCGGAACCCCCGATAGCGACCCTTCCCGAAGCCCGAACCAAGTTTGTCGAGATTCCCGGCATGAACGGGTTACTGGATATTTCCGACATTCGAGGTGGAACACGCTATCACGACCGAACAGGCAGTTGGAAATTTTATATTACGCGAGATTATTCGGGGTACAACAGAGCCTCTCTGTATGACGAGATAAAGAACTTTCTCCACGGAAAAACGCTCAAAGTTTATCTTCTGGACGATCCTTTCTATTATTACGAGGGGCGGTTTTCTGTTGATAACTTCGTTTACGGCAAAAATTACTCGGACATAACGATAAGCTACACGTTAAAGCCCAAAGCAACGAGCACTAACGCGGTCAACTCGTCCGACGGATGGCTGTGGGATCCTTTCAACTTCGAAATGGATACCATTGATATGTCTGTCGAACCAAACGTTGTCATCGTTAACTCCCCGATTTTGTAAAGGAGAAGCGTAATGAGGATTACTATATACGCGACGACCACTGGGGGCGCGTGGAGCTCGAGATCGAGCATTTGGGACAGCAATTACGATGGCGAGCCTTCGTTTTATGGCGGAAAGTTGTCTCTGGACATAGAAAAGGCAGGTACTTTGGAGTTTACCGTCGCGCCGAATCATCCGTATTATGCGTCTTTCGTGAAGATGAAGACCATTCTTACGGTGTGCTGTGACGACAATACCACGCTTTTTCGTGGAAGAGTCTCCTCTGTGGAAGTCGATGTTTTTAAACAGAAGAAAATTACGGCGGAGGAAACACTCGCTTACCTGAACGACAGTGTCTACCTTCCTTCGGGAAAAGACATTACATCCACTCCACGAGCTCGTTTGACAGCCGCGATTAATAACCACAATTCCCAGATGGGTTCCGATAGCGAAAAGAAGTTTACTGTCGGAACTGTCAGTAATAGCCGGGATATCGATACATCTAGAACCTATAACGATACCAGTTACTCCGACACGATGGGTTATCTTAAGGAAGAGCTCTCGGATCAGTATGGCGGGTT
>JAEIGA010005267.1_pt1 | contig 19820 bp, 43 predicted proteins | sample 9270691 | NCBI WGS metagenome assembly JAEIGA01 (sample SAMN17057246, study PRJNA624740) | gut metagenome | biome: biome; isolation source: fecal sample | host: Bos grunniens | place: China: Xizang | collected 2019 | reverse complement strand
TCACAATCAAACATATACCAAGAAGTGAAGTCGTCGAACGGATTGAACGGATTGTCAACAGTAGAAAGCATGAAAGTTTCCATTGCTTTAGTTCACTCCTTTCAAATACTTCTGAACTGTGCTGGTAGACAGACCAAGCTGCTTAGCAATCTCAGCAGTAGTGTAATTACCAGAAGCGCTCATGTTTCGGATGCGAGTTCCCTTTGCGCTGCTGATAGTTTGGCTGTCACGAGGAGTTGCACGCTGTCTGAGTTCGTCAGCATCGGCATTGGCCAAGATGCGCTTAAGCTTATTCTCACTAATGGCGCCAACCTGAATAGCTTCCCATTCACGATCGGTAATCTTGATGTTACGTTCGCGTCTAGAAACAGCGCCGACTTCCTGACGATACTTAGTCATAGCCTTCTGACTAGCCTTACGGATATCGCCAGACTCCATGTCAGGGTCGGCAGCTCTCTTAGCCTTAACCTCAGCATTAGCCAGACGAGCAGCCTGTCTCTCGCGTACACTGTTCTTCTCAGCCTCGTTAAGCTTGGACATAAGGCTGTCGACCTCAGCCTGATAAACCTTAGTTGCGGAAGGATCGCGCTCAAGCTTGCCAGTACTCAGCATTTCTTTGCGAGCCTGATTACCCAATGCCTTCATGCTATTAGCATAGTCAGCATAGAGGATCTCCATGGGATGTCTAGCCTCGGACACCAGTTCATACGCATCCTTAGCCTCAGCCATCTTAGTACTGGTCTGCTGGCGGGTCTTAGTTCTGTAGGTAATACTACCATCTCTGTTAGTATAGACTGCGACCTTATTGTCGCCATCACCAACGATCTTACGTACAGGGGCATACTTCGCGGTTTCATCAGGGTCCTTGGAGTTATAGGTAATCTTCTTACCCGCGTCGGTCCGAATAGTGACCATGCCGGTATTCTTATCCCAGTTACTATCAACGTAGTATAGGTCGTCGACATTGGCCCTCTTATAGGTCTTCTCTCCAGTCTCGGGATCTATAACCGCCTGGCCTCTGCGCTTATCCACACGGGTCTCGCTCTTGGCCTTAGAGATAATGGTGGATGCGCCACCGGTCTTGATGCTACCATCCTCCCGAACAGTACGCTGGTACTTGCGCTTCAGGGATGCGATGTCATTCTCAATCTCGCTTCGTCTCCAATCAAGCTTATGCTTCTCAGCATCGATGACAACCTGGCTGTGTCTAACTGCACGAGCCAGTTCCTCGGGCGTTGCGCCGCCAGACAGAGTCATGTCGGTGATCAGATTCGAGATAATACCCATCTGCATCTGGGTGCCATGCTTAGTCATGAGCTGGACCTTGTCGCCGCGATCGTTGTAATAGTCGTCGCCTTTCTTGATGGTGGCATACTCGACATGGGAATCAAAGCCCTTCAGACCCTTCAGTTCATTGGTAGAGGCGATCTTGACATTACCGTAATGCGTGGGTATACACATAACAGTATCACCATCAAAGTCCGCGCCAGACAGTCGATCGGCGACTGCTTTGGTAATACCAACAGCATCAGTAGCATCTTTACCAAGAAGATTCTGAGCAGGAGCATGCTTGTTGTTGACAGTCAGGATGGGAATCTCGAAGGTGCCGCCATGAGGATAACGAACAAGAGCGAGCTTAGTGCCGTTCTCGTAACCAGGGGCGTAGATCTCAGTCTCCTTCAGAGAGTTGATGGGGACAATAACGTGGTACTTCTGACCAGGGAGAGCAGCAGCCTTAAGGTTAACAGCAGCGCCATCGCAATCATCGGCGAAGGAATTCAGGAAATGCTTCTTAACAGTGGGGTTGTTGATCTCACAGATACTGGCAAACTCATCGTAGCGATCCTTAGCAGCCAGATCCAGCTGTCTCTTAGCCAGAGCCTGAGACTGCTTGGACAAGAACTGGGAAGGAAGCGCATCGGCCCACTCAGACCAGTCACCTTCGTCGGATTTCTTATTAATCAGACCAAGCTTTTCTTCGCCAGTCTTAGCGTCCTTATACCAATACTGACCACCCTTATCGGCGTCCTTGATCAAGGTACCAAACGGGTTCTCAGGATCGTTCTTGATAGGCTTCAGAGTCTTCGCCATGTCTGTCTTAGAAGTGTTAAACACGACATCAACGCCATCAGGCATATTATCAGAATATACCGCCATACCCTTGATGTAGTGAGTACCGTCAACAAGAATACGAACCTGAGCATACTTGGAATTACCAAGAGACAGATCCTCAACACCTCGACGAAGCTCAACGATACCATCCTTCTCGATAGCAGGACGACCATCAGTACCGATATCATCTGCCAGCAGGACTTTCAGTCTCTTAGAATCCAGACTAGCAGGATAAGTAAACTTCTTATGGAAGGATTCGCCATCATTAGTAGACTCGTAGTCATCAATAGTATGAATCTTATCAAACTCCCAGATTGCCTTATGAGGAGTACCAGGAGGACAGAGAACCATCTGAGTAGTCCAGTTACCACGATTGGTGGGCTGCTCAACTCGACCCTGGTGGACAACATAGCCTTCTGCTTCAAGAGCATACAGAGCCTGATCCAGCTTGGTTCGAGAAATGCCAAGACTACGCTCAGTGCCTTCGCCAACGTTAATATATCGCTCGACATCCTTACCGACATCGATCATACCTTTAGCGTCAACCTGGGCCTTCAGGAAATCGGCAGTCTGCTTAGCAGCCATCATCTTTGCTTCAGACTTGGGATTCAGCAGAGAACGAACAGTAGACTCGGAAATACCCATTTCTTTACCGATCGCGCTAGCGCCAAGACCCTTTTCCTGCAGGTTCTTAGCTCTCGCAACCTGGCGCTCTCTACGAGTGTATTCTGCCCAATGCTTTTCGTTTCGATAGTCTTCGAGACTGATGCCGAATTCTTTCTTGACATTTTCAGCAGTCTCTTTCCAACCATCCTTTCTCAGTCTCTCAACTCGAGTAAGGAAGTCGCCTTCGTGCTGGTAAGGATCTTCGCCCGAACCATAGGGGTACCGACCAGAATGAAACTTAGTGCCATAATGAAACAGCTCGTCGTAATTACCTTCGAGCACAGCACGCATTTCTTCCAATACAGAACTCATATTTATCACTCCTCCTCAAGGGCTAACTTTTCGAACAACTTATTGAAATGAACGATCTTTTCCATGATCAGTCGAATATCTTCAGGTGCAGGTTCCCAAGCATCGACGTCATCGTTCTTGTAGACCCTGAGGCAAATTCGAATATCTTCCGGCTTGACTCGATATTCCAAACAGAAGAGAGCGGCATAAACTTCTACCTGCTCTCTATGAGATTCGATCTTTCCAACTTTACCAGTCTTAAGATCGTGGATTCTGAGCACACCATCTCTGAAACTAATTGCGTCAGCGGTTCCAAAAAAATACTCAGAATATAGCAGAACAACCTCGGTCTTCATCTTGAAGCCAATCGCGTCGTTAACATATGCACAAATGGTCTTCTTAGACTTAGGCTGTTTCAATCCTAGTTCGATGGTCTCAGCAGCCCAGTCGTGTAAGCGAGTTCCCATTTCAGAGGCCTTCTTATTCGCATAGACTTCGAGAGCTTTATCGTCGTCATATCTCAGCCAGCTGGATTGGGATGCCGTGACTGGTGCATGCAGACCTCTTAGTTTTCGATTGTCGTTGAACTTAAAGAATTTCATAAGTGGGTGCCTCCGTTATGTAGTAAATAGTTCGTCCAACTCAGCAAGCACTTCGTCTTTGTTCTCGGGATATACAAATCTAGAAAATGACATTTTGTCGAGTGTATCGACGTAGTACTCCTGGTTGGGTTGCTTACGGGCACCGCGTTCCCTCTTCACTTCAAGAACAGCCCATTTATCTCGGTAGAAGATAGTCCAGTCAGGAAAACCCTGAATATATGAAGAGTCATTCTTCAGAGCTAGACAACCGGGATATCTTCGTTTGATCTCATCGATCAGCTCTTTTTGAAATTTGCTTTCGAGCTTCGACATTGATGAGCTCTCCTTTCACTAAAGATAAAGCTGAAGGAAATGTAAAATTATTTCCTTTCATAAAATAGCGTGTTTGTTACACGATTTTAGATCCCCTTTAATTCGGGAAAATCAAAACGAAAAGAAATAATATTTTCTTCCATAAAAGTGAATGTTTACCACGCGGTTTTAGATCCCCTTTAATTCTTAGCTCTTCTCGGTGTTTTGCTGCCTCTGTCGTATGCGGCTTTAATGAGCTCACTTCTGGTACACCATTCGAGATTATCGGCAGAAACGTTTTGTTGATCTCCGTCTTTATGTCTAACATCCATACCAGGATGCTCACCCAAGAAAGTCTCAGCTATAACTCGACGGACTCGAACGTTATAACGTTTTCGATCTTTATATAGACCTACTTTCAGACATCCGTTTTTGTTTAGCGTCGGTTTCTGAATTCGCTGTGTCCTTATGTTCATGATACTTCCATCTGGGCTAGCACTATAACCTGGGAAGTTTTGTATTGGTTTCCACGTATCCATTCTTTGCTCCTTAAAGAAAAAGTAAGAGAATAAGGTTTAAATATTAAACTCTTTCTCTCCTATAAAAGGGAATGTTTTTAGCGCGAAAAATAAGAGGCGGTGTCCGTAAAGCGTCTTTTAGAATAACGGAGAATATGGTGGAGTGTGTGCGGGTTTGTGAATATAGCAAAATGAGAACCCAGCGTTTAAACCAGGTTCTCGAATATGACAGATAAAGTTTATGGTTTAGTCTTCAACTACGACCTTCTCTACTACCGCGCCGGGGTAATCGCCATTTTTGATGGTATCCAACATCATCTCCAATGCTGCGATAGCTTCGGTTTTAGTAGCGGCCAGGACGGTCAAAACAGTTCGTTCCATAAACGTCACCTCCTCTCATAATATGGCGTGTAAATATGACGAAAAAAGAAAAGGGGCCGTGTAGAGCCCCAGTCTATATTCTCAACTCTTTGATTATTTACTTGCCTTCTAGCTCGTCAACGATTTCTTTAACCTTAGATACCGGGAGATTCAGTTCCTTAGCGATCTTGGTGACACCGTGCCCCAACCGCGCATGGTCTTGATTCTCTCCACAAGCCTCTGTCGTCTCAGTTCTTCGATACGCGCACTAGCTCTATTCATATGTAATACCTCCAAATATATTGTTGAGTTTTTATCTCATAATACAGAATGTAAATATGACGAAAAAAGAAGAGCCCCTGTTACCAGAGGCAGATCTTTTATACAGTTTTCATGAATGTGATCAAACGCTTATGATTCTCGATTTGGAATTGCAATTTGGCTATCTGACTTTCTTCATACTCGATAAGAATATTAGCAGCTCTGCGAATGTTTCGTTCGTACAGCCATACAAGCTTACAGCAGATCTCGCCTTCTTGATCCGAACAGTTCAGACTTTTAACAGTCCGTCCTTGCGAATCTTTAACTTCAAAGATCACTCTACCCGTGGTCGTTCGTCGAACTTCGCCATAGCCCCATTCTCTAAATATACCAGCATTAGAACTATACAAATAACCGCATGCAATCAATTCAGAATTGCGCATATCATTCACTCCTTTCTCCATAAAATAAGATGTAAATATAGCGAACTCTAAGAAAAAGAAAAGAATCTGCTCAAATAAACACAAAGCCAAAAGTCTTCGATTTCTCTCCAACTTCCAGCTATTTATTAGTTGACTGCATAATAAGCATTCCAATCAGTCTCCTCACATTTCTTGATCTCATCCTCATAGGTTTTCTCCATGATGGACAGACCGATATATGCTGCGACTGCAATAATCAACATTGCCATACAATCAGCTCCTTTCTTCTTTCTCATAATACGGAGTGTTTGTTTCGCGAGTTTGAGAATATAAAGAAAAGGGCCCGGTTAAGAGCCCTAAGTCTTTACTGAGAAAGTTCTTCAACAGCGGCGTCCCACATATCTCTGTGAAACAGCTTCATATACCACACCATACCCTTGTTGTAAACCGTGTTGGCCACAAATAGACCAGCCAAGGCTGCAACGCTCCACATGGAAGTGGTAACGATCTTCTTTTCCCAATTATTCATAGTTCTACCTCCTGAAAATATTTCTCATAATATGGGGTGTAAATATGGCGAAAAAAAAAGAAAAAGAGAATGGTGGGATTCCCTTCACCCACAGAATCTTGTTTACGGTATTACCTGATTTATTCCTTAGGTCCGTTTCCAGACCATAGTGTCCACCTTGGTATTAGTCTCCAGAAACGCGCTACACGCTCAACCATATCTTTCGACTTAGGTTGTCTGGCCTTCATTCTCTCCATAATAGAGACTGTAAATTTAACGAAAAAGAAGAGTCCGAAGACCCTTCCTTCTGAGATTACTTTTTCTCATAGTCATCGATGACCGTCTGAAAATATTGTTTTCTCATAATAGAGATTGTAAAGTTCGCGAAAAAGAAGAGCCCCTGATAGGACTCAACCTACTGCTCGAAGAATAGCACCACGTCAACAGGATCTTTGAATTCCTGTTTCTCGATAATTTGCTTAAATACTTCGTACTTCTCAGGTTGATTCTCCTCGATATAGAGGATCTCTTCCAATAATCGTCCGTAAAACCCTTGTGAATACGATAACATCTCAATCACATCCACTACTTCTTCAATATCCATAGCTTTCTTAACTTCCATGTTAAACGCCTCCCAAATTAGGTTTTCCTTCCATAATAGGGACTGTTTTGGTCGCGAAAAGAAGAAGGCCCTGTTTCCAGAGCCGTTCTCCTATAACCTTAGGTAAAGCTTCTCTCAGTACCGAACATAATGCGGATGGGTTCGTGCTCGCCGATGGTGTCGATAGTCTTCAGAGCCTCGCCAAACTTACCGAGATCCTCCACATCGACCGCGTTGACGAAACCGGTGACAGAGCCGGCATACTTACCCTTGTCGCCCCTGAAGAGCTGTACCCACTCACCAGTGGGGAGCTCCGGACGGGGCAGCTCAGAGTAGTTGCTGTTCTTGTCCTTGGTAATCAGCCAGATCGCGATGCCTGCGACGGATACGGCAGTAATAGCCAGACCCTTCTTATGCTCCTCAATGAACTCCTTAACCTTAACCTTAACCTTATTCTTCATAAATAGTTCTCCTTTGAAAATATGTAGTAACCTAATGGTTCCATAATATAGCGTGTAAATATGGCGAAATAAAAAGAAAAGGAGCCAGCGGTTAAGCCAGCTCCAATCTCGAGTTTACTCCTTTTTGTAATCGAATTCGCACAGACCGGGGTAGTGTTTCTCGACCATCTGGCTGAAGCGATCATACTGTTCCTGAGTACACACCGTTGCGATGACTTCTCCAACGCCGGAAACGACCTTCCAAGCAAACGCAGGCTTACTAATGCCATCGCGCTCACCGTCGCAGATCAATTCCTTGTAACTATGGATTTTGCCTCGAACGTAGCTATTCTTACCGAACTTATGATCCTCCTTCACCAGGGTATAGATTTTCCGTTCCATATAAATCCTCCTTTAAAATATGTAAGAGTTTTACCTCATAATAGCGGGTGAATTGTTCGCGAAAGTTAGGTCAACTCACTAAGCCTCACCCAATCAAATCAGCAATCGGGCAATCAAGCGCATGGGCAATCTTACGGATCGCAGTTAGGGATGGGGTGGCTTTCTTCGAGATATAATTACTAATCGTGCCGCTGGAGAGCCCAGTTCGCTTAGATAGCTCGGTCTGGTTTATGCCGCTAGTCAGCATTAATTCAGCTAGATTATTAGCAAATATCTCGCGGGTATTTTCGTCGGTGACGTCATCCGCCTCATATTCAGCGTACTCCACGACTCGACGAATACTATGCCAAGAAGAATCATAGTTGAATCGTTGACCGTTGTTGAGAGTTATTTGAATCCCTCGAGTGCCCCAAGGTCGAACGCCGACAATCTGAGGTATTAGATAGGGATGATAGTGTTCGAGTTCGTTGTAGTATGTTTCGTAAAGATTAGTATTAATTTCCATTCTAGTTATTCCTCCTTAAAATCGTAGAATATGGTTACTGCACAAAAACACACTTTTAGGGGGTAAAAATATTACCTATATAGTTTCTTAATATAATGAAAATGTAATTTTATACTTTCATTATAATAGGAAAACATATAGTAAATATAAATAGGGGTAAAAAACGTGCTTTTGTGCAGCAAATCACGAAAAACGTGCGAAAAAGGCCCAAAATCGATTTTATGTTTAACAATAAATACTCAAATTGCACAAAAACTTCGAATTTAGGAGCCTCGAATTGACTTTTTCACTTTCACTATAATGAAATCGTTTTACCCTCAAAACCAGCTAAAATTACCCCATTTCCCGAAATTTCTGTGCAATTATTGTTAAACAAAAATTCAAAAAGGCCCATTTTACCCCATTTATTGTTTAACAAAAATTCAAAAACCTATTTTATGTTTAACAATAAATGACCTGAAACTACAAAAAATGATTTTATGTTTAACAATAAATAGGCAAATTTCATTTTATGTTTAACAATAAATACCCTGAAACTACAAAAATCGAATTTCTGTTTAACAATAAATCACACAATCACAGCCTATTAATCATGTAATTATAGTACATTCTCAGCGCTTTTCGCATAATTTCCGACGGACTCAACCCGAATTCAATCCCCAAATGGCTCAACATATCCGCCTCATCATCCGTCAAACGCACTCCGAGAAACCTCCGACGAGCCCCATCCTTGAGTGGACGACCTCTCTTCCGACCCTCTTCCGCGCCATCACGCACGATTTCTCTATTGAATTCCATCTAATTTTTTTTACCTCCAACCCATAATAAAATGAAAAGAAAGAACCCAATGTTTTCACACCAGGTCCTCCCCTGATTTACTCAATACAATTACATCTAACGTCTTCCGGGAAATACTTCTTAACCATCTTAATGAAACGCTTGACTGTGTCCTCAGTACAATACACTGGAACGTACATAACCATCCCGGCGTCATCATGTCTATCGAGTTGGGTGAAAATAACATCTTCACCACATCCGATCATAATACCCCTGATAACACCACGCGTATACTCCAAACCGTACGATTTGACCCAGTCTTCGCAACTAATATAGACGTCATAACGTTCATAATCCATATAGACTTTCCTCCAAATATGTATTTGAGTTTCCTCATAACAGTAACTGTTCGCGGCGCGAAAAGAAGAAGGCCCAGATTTCTCCAGGCCCAAATCTCCTTAGGACTCAACGCCCTGAAGTTTGAATTGCTCGATAAAGTAGGTTGGGCATTTGTTACTCCAGCACCAGCGATTGTTACGCTCGCGGTATTCTTCCGCCTCCTCGTCAGTCAGCTCGCGAACATTCGTCAGGTTAGACAGCTCATTGATTCTCGCCATATCTTTGGCGTACTTCTCAGGCTGTTCCTTGATGTATTCGTCAGCTGCTTTCTTGGAAGCGAAGACTCCACAAGTCCACCAATCGCTTGCGTCGTACTCCTCTCCATTCCATGCCCTAACAACATAAACCAACATATTTCATACCTCCAATTATATATTAGTCCATAATAGAGGCTGTAAATCTAGCGAGCTAACGCCTACTCTCACTCTGTTCAAACAGAAAAGAAAGACCCAATGTCGTTACAACACCAGGTCCTTCCATGATTTACTCAATACATTCATTGATGTGATAGATCACTTTGTCGACTCCCCACGCGCAATACTTAGCCGCATCGACGATCTTCCTATACTCCTCATCCGTGCATTCCAGGTTTACCACCATCCAGCCAGGTCCATCGCTGATAGACGTATTACAATACATGTAATACGCGTTTTCTCCGAACAGACCATGACAGATACCGGTAACCTTACCATGAATAAACGTACGGGTAGCATAAGGAATAGCGCCGTCCTTCACAAACTCAATCCGGCGAATCGCTCTTTCTTTATCCATTTTCGTTTCCTCCAATTATGTATTTTTGAGTTTTACCTCATAATAGCAGGTGTAAGATACGCGAAAGGCACTTCTCAGTTCGCTTTAGAATGAAAAGGACCCGATGTCCTCGCATCAGGCCCTTTGTTCGGTTACTCATTAAATTCTTCGTCGGTAATAAAGCCTCGGTATGCAGTATACTCCGTGAGGCCCAGTGGATTCCGCCTTTCAAAGGCCCAATTTTCATCTTGACGCGGATCGTATACGTCCAAATCGGCCTCGCATCTGATGTAACAAAACTCGCCGTCGCGGACACTGTTGAGTTCATATCGAATAGTGATATATTTACTGTTGTCTCCACACGCGCTCATTAGTTCTTTAGCGATCCTTTGGATATATACGTCATCAAATAGAATCTTGGGATTACCTAGTCTGACGGACCACAGGTCCATTTTTAGCCATAATACTTGTTTTTTCATACTCATCCTCCGATTATTTATTTGAGTTTCCTCATAATACGGAGTGTCAACTACGCGATTCCATCATCCAACTCCGCCTCAACGCCCTCACACCGCTCATACAAAAGCTTCACGGCCTGATCCAAAACCCAACTCTCAGGAGCGCCCCACGACTCAGCCAACCGCCTAAGCATCTGACCACGACTCAAGATGGGTTTAATACGCTCACCTCCATATCGAATACGAACATACCGCCACTCATCCGAGTCGTAGGAGTCTTGTCTACAATGCGATTTATCATTGGTATGAATGGATACGATAGGTTTATCAGGCACTTCCCTACTCCAGCAAGCAACGCACTCTTCATACTCGGCATAACAACCCTTGGTATTCGCCATAATACCGAATTCACTCGGACAGTAGGATTTAATACATTCCGGAACATTGCTATCTGTCACCCACGGATTGAGTTCCCTCAGTTTTTCAATACAAGTCATTCCTCATCCTCCACCCGATACTGCAGCATATCCCGAATATATTCCTCAGTCACCCAATCTTCATTGACCCAACCGGTATAGACATCCGTCCGAATCTTATACACTTTTCCGCCAGTAAAGTAGTTAGTACTCCGTTCGAGCACGGTAACGTGAAATCTCATATCACTACCATAACTATACTCGAACTCATGAGGTACAGGCTCGATATAATCCCGAACCCAGCAAGTACCACATACCAGATCGACCCTACCAAGGTCACCACGAGCAGGACAAAAGCTTGGTGTCTCGATCTCCATGTATAACTCAGGACATCTGTTTTTAACACAGAGCCCGATCGTCTCGTCATCCCACTCCGGATGCAATTCCCTCAGCTTATCAAGACAAGTCATTCTCCATCCTCCACCTCACGCTCCCAGCACTGCCTACATGTATACGCCGGATCAACCACACACTCCTCAGGATCGGCCATGATATCATAGCAGCTCGGACAATTGTATGCGACAACGCTCTCAGCCTTCCCGTATTCCGGATGCATTTCTCTCAACTTTTCAATACAGGTCATTCTACACACTCCTCACGCTCATCTACAATACGTATTCTGAAAATGAACAAGCATGGCCTCGAGATCATAGCCAGACTTCTCAATAACCAGCTTATACGCGAACGGACACTCCTCCAGTTCCCGAATATTCTCGTCAAAGCGCTCCTCAGCGTTTTTCAGAGCCTTCCAATCCTTCTCGAGACCGCTGTCCATAAACCGCATATGAAGCTTATCGACCCAGTAATCCCTCAAGTTAACCCCAGGATATACCACCACGACAGTCTCTCTAGTATCCTCCAGCTGCTTTCTCGCGACCTCATGACTAGAGACGAAAACGGTATAACCCTGCTGAGACAGATGCTCTGCGATTTGACAATACGGTTTATACCAATCCTCAGCGCGCTTACCATCGACCCAGAAGTTACCGCTCTCCAGATCAATATATCTACGCTCTCTACCCGCCAGAGTAGACTTACCGATTCCCTGATAACCAATTACGATCATACTTCATTCCTCCACCGTAAACTTCGCAAAATCTCTCAATGCGCGTCTCATAACATCCGAACGAGATACTCCATAGCTACTCGCCAGTCTGTCCAATACGGCATCCTCATCGCTATTCAGTCTCACATCGCATTTATGATATCGAATCTCCTGCTGTTTATTCCCCATACCCTTAGGTCTACCCGTCTTCCCAGGCCCTCGGATAATGCGTTTTTCGTTATAGTTCAATATTCAAACCTCCTCGCCAACATCTTTCTTCACACCGATGTTTACGATCTTGTAGATTAATTTGGTGAACAAATCTTCCTCCTTAATGCGAATAATAGCGTATATAGCGAAACCCAACACACCCGCCGCCGTCATAAGTACGAAGAGGAAGAAATAGGGCCTATGCTCAGAAATTGCGTAACGATATTCAACACCCCTCATATCTTCAGCGCATAGGAGCAGGAATGTAATGAAGCCAATTACAAACCAGAGAATAACCCAAGTCATAGTTAACCCTCCTTACCAATCAGAATGTAAAACGTCAGAAACATGATGTAGATCGGTCTGCACCAAGAACGGCGATACTTTTTGGGATTGTATATCACCGTTGGTATTACAGCCCACTGCTCAGGAGACATTCCGATTTCTACGTATTTATTCTCATAAAGAGTAGTCATTCAAACCTCCTCCCAATTCTCACGCAAATCCTTCAATGCATTGTACTTAATTGCTATAACACCCGCCGACCCAGGTACGCTAACCACCGTCCAAATTGAATATCCAAGATGATGAACCTGTACTGCATATACCTCACCATGCCGCAGACCAGATTCTCCGTCTTTACCTATGTATTTGAGTTTCATATCACTTGCCTGCCTCTCGAACAAGCGCAGCCGCAACTTTCTTTTGCTCGTCCGTAAATCCATAGTAAATAGCTCTAGCGCCATCGCCGAGAATATCAAAATTGACCTTCCCATGTTCTAAAGCGCACCCAACCATAGCAAATACGACTTCCTTCTCGTCATCTCCGAGCTCATCAAAAACATCTCGAGTCGTTCGAGGTACACCATACTCTTGCTCGATTCTATCCATAATTTTCCGATACGCCTCTTCACTCCCAGCTCCCACGACAACCCACAGCTTCTTCTTGCCCAGCTTAATATCCAGACAATCCAGCTCATCATCCGCAAACGTCCTACACAGATCGGGTCTATTCCTTCGAACCTCACGAGTAGCCGAGACAAGACCTACTTCCTTTAACACTGCAGGTAAATATCTAGTCTCCGTAAAGAGAGTATACTCACGCTCATTGTCTTCCCAATCCCTCTCATCAATCGCGATAAGCTCCCACGGCTCGACAAGAGGTTTACCGATCACTACGTTACGATAAATCATTGCTCAAATTCCTCCAACCACTTACCAATTATCCAGTTTGCTAGTCTTCTCTGCTCGCCATTAAAATGTCTATAGATCTCTCGGTCTTGTGTGTACAAATTATCGGGATCGAAATAGCCATATCTAATCGCGTTACATATCATTCTAGATATGGAATCCTGTTGTTCTAGACTCATGTCGTCCCATATATCTGATAGTGTACGTGATGATACCACGCCGTCACCCCTCCCTCAACACTCGAATCAGCTCTTCCTTCTTAGCCATGGTCCGCTTCAGTCCCTCCAGTTTCTCCTCCTCATACTCGAGGAACAACCGCTTCGCAAGAGCATCATCTCGCTCAGTCAGCCACAGTTTAGGACCACTTACGATGTGACCAATCTCGTCATCTTTGGGGAGAAAGTCGAATGTCGACCGCGTCTTAAACGTCACGATACTGCGTGTCCAGTAGCGACGCTTGTTCTCCGTCACCACACCCTCATGCACGCTAAATTTGCCATTACGAGCCGTATACATCCACAAAGTCATTCCGATTTCAAAGTTACTTGTCATGCTTTTCCTCCTTCTCTCTTTCCACAGCATGAATAAACGCACAATCGTTCGTCATCCGACATCTATCACACCGATATAAAGTGTAATAATTGCTGAGATAACACCGCGCCATCAGCTCAGAGATATGATACTCCTCAGCCATAGCACGAAGCTTCTCATTAAATTCATCGTGAGTCATACCGAATCCTCCCAAGTTCTTTCATTGATCCACGTCTCCATGTTTTTAATTATCAATTGACAAAACTGCTCTAAAAGATCGCACTTACCGGCAATATACATAACGATTCCGTAGATAATGATCAGTGCGCAATATACGATATTAATCATCTCCACTTCTGCTCTCCTTCCCATCTAACCGCATGACCGGCTTCCGAACTCTTCTTCACATCAATAACCCTTTGGTTACTCGAACCGCGATACCACAGAGTCAGATCCTTCAGTTCCTTAACGAACGGCCCATCCACCAGGACGTCGATATACTTCATCACCGGAAGATCCTTTAAGTCCTCCCACAGATATCCAGTCCAGACCCAGATGGTTTTGATCGGCCTTAGGAATTTCACAAGCTTACAAATCTCAAACACGACATCTCGATTTTCACATTCAAAAGGATCACCGCCCAGGATCGAAAGACCCGCCACATGAGGATTATCAAGGGCTCTCAGAAGCTCCTGGAGCGCTTCAGAGTCGAATTCCTGCCCATATGTAAACGACCATGTTTCGGGATTAAAGCAGTCTTTGCAGCGGTTCCTGCAGCCTGATACGAATAAGGACACTCGCACACCCGGTCCATTAGCTACGTCGTATTGACGCATATCTCCATAATGCATATTTCATTCCTCCTTTTTCAATTTAAAATCACTCTTTTATTTCCATCCGTGTTGGCCAGTGAATACCTCACCACCGAAAACAGCTGTTCTATAAATTTCAGAAACGCATGTTTCACTATCAATAGAGTTAATCAGACTCCTAAGTTTTTCATTCGCTTCTTCTGCGTTATGAGCTATTACGATAGCAACATCTTTGTTATAAGAAGCTCCGTTATCTACTTCAAATTCAATTTGATATAACATGATATATACCTCCTTGTCAGACAAAAGAGAAAAGGACCCAGCGTTATTCACACCAGGCCCTCTCCTAAATATCTACAGAATCCTACATCAACTTACAGATGCAGAACTCTTTCCTTAATCTCCTCGGTTCTACCCTGACCCCAGAACTGGCTACCGATATAACCGCAAGTGCGACGAGCGACATTCATCTTACTCTGGTCACGGTTACCACACTGAGGACATTCCCACACGAGCTTGTTATCGTCCTTAACAATCTGAATCTCGCCATCATAACCGCACACCTGGCAGTAATCAGACTTGGTATTCAGCTCAGCGTACATGATGTTATCGTAAATAAATCGAATAACGCTCAGGACAGCCTCAATATTATGAGACATGTCGGGGACTTCGCAATAGGAGATGCAGCCGCCCGGACTCATGGCCTGGAAGACAGACTCGAATTTCAGCTTGGCGAATGCGTCAATAGGCTCGGTAACGTGAACATGATAAGAGTTAGTAATATAATTCTTATCGCTCACGCCAGGAATAATACCGAAACGTCTCTGCAGCGCCTTAGCGAACTTCTCAGTAGTGTTCTCGATAGGAGTACCATAGACAGAGAAGTCGATATTGTCCTTAGCCTTCCACACAGCACAAGCGTCGTTCATTCTCTTCATGACCTTCAGAGCGAAAGGCTTACCCTTCTCATCAGTATGAGACACGCCAGTCATATACTTGACACACTCGCACAGACCAGCATAACCCAGGCTGATAGTAGAATATCCATTATACAGAAGCTCATCGATAGTTTCGCCCTTCTCCAGACGAGCCAGAGCACCATGCTGCCACAGAATAGGAGCCACATCGGACTTGGTACCCTTCAGACGATCATGACGACACATGAGCGCACGATAGCACAAGTGTAGACGCTCGTCCATAATCTCCCAGAACTTATCGAAATCGCCACCAGAGGACAGCGCAATGTCGGGCAGATTCAGAGTTACAACACCCTGGTTAAAGCGGCCGTAGTAACGATGCTTACCGGGAATATAATTCTTAGCCTTTGCAATATTACCTACCCCTGCATCCGTAAATCTATCAGGAGTCAGGAAAGAACGACAGCCCATACAAGTGTAGGTATCGCCGCCCTTCAGCTCCCGCATGACCTTAGCGGAAATGTAATCGGGAACCATACGCTTGGCGGTACACTTAGCAGACAGCTCAGTCAGATAGAAATACTCGGAATCAGGATGAATGTTGTTCTCGTCCAGCATATAAATCAGCTTAGGGAAGGCAGGGGTAACCCACACGCCCTTCTCATTCTTGACACCCTGAATACGCTGCTTCAGAACCTCCTCAATGACCATAGCCAGGTCCTTACGAGTCTGCTCATCCTCTGCTTCATTAATATCCATGAACAGGCTACAGAAGGCAGACTGACCATTAGCGCTCAACAGAGTGATAGCCTGGTACTGCATGGTCTGAACGCCCTTCTTAATATCCTCATGGACCAGGATCTCAATACTCTCCTCGTCCAGATTAGGGAAGAGCTCACGATACTTCTTACGGGTTTCATTGACGAAGGGAGCCAGATGAGCTAGGCTGAGAGTCTGACCGCCGTACTGATTAGAACCAACCTGAGCGACGATCTGGAAGGCGATGTTACAAGCGGTGGAGAACATATGAGGCTTCTCGATCATATTACCGGAGATAACAGTACCATTCTGCAGCATATCTTCCAGGTTCAGAAGATCACAATTGTGCATATGCTGAGCGAAATAGTCAGCATCGTGAAAATGGATAATACCCTGATCATGAGCCTCCACGATATCCTTAGGCAGCAGCACACGGCGAGTCAGATCCTTAGATACCTCACCAGCCATGTAGTCACGCTGAGTGGAATTCACAGTAGGATTCTTATTGGCGTTCTCCTGCTTCAGTTCCTCATTAACACCGTCGATCAGCGCAAGAACAGAATCATCGATAGTATTCTTATGACGCAGCTTCTCTCGATCGTAACGATACCGCACATAAGCCCGAGCGACCCAGTGACAACCGGACTTCATGAGCAGGGACTCCACGATATCCTGAATCTCCTCAACAGAGCACTCTCGATTCAGATCGCTGATGACAGATTCTGCCTGCACAGCGATAGTGGCGACCTCCCACGGTTCCATCTGGTGTTCTTTTTCCACAGACGCATTAGCCTTGGAAATTGCAGTGTTGATCTTGGCTCTGTCGAATTCAACCTCAGAGCCGTTTCTCTTGATTACTTTCATAGTTAACAACCTCTTTCGTATGATTTGTGACGACTAAGAGGAAACGATTTGTCTCCTCTCATAAAAGTAAGTGTTTATGACGCGACATTCATAGCACGAACCTTCTCACTCACCCTCCCAACTTCTTAGAAATCAGTCTCCGAGCAAAGCCATCCAGCACTCTGTCGAAGTGAACATCAGGATTAGTCTCAATTGCCTTCAGCATATCGCGCTCAAACGCCTCCCGATTCCGATCGTCCACAATTCCAAACCCCTCCAGAACCTTCATCTTCTCCCTAATAGCCAGCTCAGGCTTACGATACCGCGTCGTCTGCAAAGCTTTAGAGGTAGGAATATCAAGACCCCGAACAGGAACCATTCGACCGTAAGTAAACATACTCATATAGTTACCTCCTCAACTATCACTTTCTGCGCTGTGGACTTCCTCGCACTTATCCAAACCAGTACACCCGCGACATAGATATTGATCACGATAGTTGCAAAGATAACAACCCGCATGAACATCAGTCATGTCATATGTATTTTTGATGCGATTCTTAAGCTTCTCGAAATCCATTTACTCCTCACCTCCTCGGTCCCACCACTCGCGTCCGGCCGTATGTGCCAGAAAGGGTACGAATGACCAAATCCAAAAAACCACGTCTCCAAGTGTGAGATCGGTATGAAGACCTATCAAGACGGCGTTAATGATGATTGCCAGCACATATAACAGATACCAACCGTTCATTTAGTTCTCCTTAAAGAAAGCAAACTTATCAGCCTCATCCTCAATTACTGCGAAACGAGCATTATGATCGAGGATGACAACTCGAAGTCTTGTAGGATAAATGGGGTTTTTATCGGGGTTTCCTTCGGGTTCGAACAACCAAAGAGGGTCGACTTGCAGGCATGTATATCCGCGGTGATTATATACCACTTCGTAACCATCCATTTTAACAGGCATTAGAATCCTCCTTACACACATTCACATCGGATTGTATAGATTACCCTTAGAGTTAACAGATACTCCTTTAGGTAATACGCCATTATCTCTCTGAACTTCTTTCAAAGCAGCTGCCTTTCTCAAACCCACCTTCATACAGTTGTGTGGATTGCCTTTACATATGGCAGCGCCCCAAGTTCCATCGTACATACATCGCGGTCCACTGCTAAGTTCTTCGTAATGACTACACCAATCGCCTCGTTGGTTGGCTCGTTTGTTAGGATCATGTCTCGGCCTTCCTTTTCCCACGCGTTACTCCTCCAATTCTCTCCGATGCTCATACGACCAAATCAGCTTTTCGAAAATATCACGGTTGTCGTCGACGCATTCTTTAACCTTAGCGACTATTTCCGCCAGATAATCATAGAACCCGACGTAACTCACGTAAACGACGTCATTACAGGACATATCCCAGGTGATGTAGTCGCCATCATCAAACTCGATTTTTAACTTACCAGATAGCGCCATTGATACCGTACACGACTTATCTAAATATCCAGACATAATCTTGTCGCAACGGTTTTCTAACTTACAAGCTTCTTTCTTAGTCATCACTCCACCTCCTCAATCTCCTCGCTCAACATATCATTCTTCAGGCAATCCTCGCACTGACAAGGCATCTCCTTCCACCCAGCGGGCCGCTTCTTGTACTCCTTACACTCAGTAATCTGAGCATAGCCATAAATCCGACGCTTTTTGACGGTACATTTATACTCCGCCCAGGTATCACACCGGATGGAATTGCTACAAGTGGGACACAGACCTTTAGTTTCAGGCATAATTACTCCTCCTTATACTTCTTCACATGGATATCCATTCTTAGTCAACCACTGCGCTACGAAATGTCTGTGACAGAAACTATCTCGTTTTTCGTAACACAATAATACGACGTGATATTGTTCGCTCTCCCACAAAGGCTCAGCGCCAGGAATCCTACGCTGTAAATCCGTCATCACTTCTTTAGCGTCCAGCTTACTCAGAACCTGATCCTCGTACTGCTTTCGCTTAATTCCGAAATAATCATCGTTCCGAGGGTCGTTCTTCCACTCAGCAAGAAGCTCTTGAGACGGTGCCAGTTTCGGATACCACACTCCTGTCCAGCCCTTAGGAGGGTAGCGACATATTGCCACAGGAAGTACGTTCTTTAGATAATTGCTTGCGTCGTCTCCGATTAAATCACCATTATAGTTTCTAAAGGCACCGAAATAACTTGTATAGATCAATATTAAGCCTCCTCCGGGTTATACCGATAGATATACGGTTCGCCTCTGAAATCCACGTTAGGCCACATATTCACAGCCACGGTACATAAGGCAGCGAATAAATTACCTCGCTCATCGATAACCCGTTCGGAACCGTCCTCAGCCTCATAGCACACACAAGGCTGATCGTAATAAGGGTCATAATCCTCCAGATATTTATCGAAAACTTTCAGGTAATATCTATACTCATCCTCGAGAATGAAATCCATCTTTAATGTCTTGCACAAAACACGAAACGCCTCGCTCGAAGTGATCTCGATCGGAATCTTACACTTCGCAGTAACTTCTACAGCTGTGGTAAGCTCGTTGAACATAATTACTCCTCCCTCAAGGCGCAATACCGGTATACCACTCATAGGTCTCCGGTCCATCTTCCCCATCTTCATACTCACGAACCCATGCCTTATA
>JAEIGA010005266.1_pt1 | contig 19824 bp, 10 predicted proteins | sample 9270691 | NCBI WGS metagenome assembly JAEIGA01 (sample SAMN17057246, study PRJNA624740) | gut metagenome | biome: biome; isolation source: fecal sample | host: Bos grunniens | place: China: Xizang | collected 2019 | reverse complement strand
TGAATTTCATGACTATATCGAAAAGTTGATTTTTGAAGAGATTGAAACTCAGAGTAAAGTAGCTGATCAGCTCGCACAAATGCTTGCAAATATGCCGAAGGAGGTACAAGTTTCCGGCGGCAGCTCTGGTAGTGGTATTCCGCTTCAAATGCCTTCTGGTATTTCTCTTAAGAGAGCTGGAGGCGGCAACGGTAGCGATGGTGATCAAGACAAAGACAAAGACGGCGGCAATGGTGCTAATGGTAATAAGGATTCCGATGGAAAACAGCAGGCAAAAGACAACGCAACGACAAATTCCGGCGATGACGACTCTGATTCTAATGAAAAGAGCTCTGCCGGAAAGGATGGTAAAGATGACGGAAGTACAAATGGCTCTTCTAAGCAGTCCGAAGCATCCAAAAACGAGGCCAATAGCAAGGGTAACGCCAATTCTTCCGATCAGGCGTGCGAACATGCCGAAAGCATGAAAAACCATGATACCTTTGATGAAAATGGAGAATGGTCTTTGTCTAATTCCGATGATGTCGATGGTGATGTTCAACAGCTGTCCGAACGAGATGAGCTTAGAAACGCACTTGATGATGCCATTAAGGAAATTGGCAAGTCGGCAAAGTCTACAATGAAAAAGACACCGAAGCAAACAAAGGCACAAAAGCCTACAAAGGGCTCAACCGCACCAATTCATATTGATACGAGTTTCCAGCCTACCATGTTTGCACCGGCTACCGTAGTTGCAGCAGCAAAGCCTTTAAGGGCCGTTATTAAACGTTTGCAGTCTGAAAACCAGGAAGACGAAATTACAGGTCTTAAGGCTGGTAGTCTTAACACTCGTGCACTTTACAGATATAAGAATCGCGATTTGTCAGTATTTAAGGAGAAAAAGCTTCCTACTATTGTCGATGCGGTATATTATATTTGCTGGGACGGCAGTGGTTCTATGTGTGGCAATAAGCAGATGGAATCCGCATACGCTTGTGCTGTAATTGAAGAAGCTGTAAGAGGTCTTTATCCCATGAAGATAATTAATTTCTCCACTAATCCCGGAGTTGTTCATTACCTTGTTAAGGATTTCGATGATCGTACCAAAAAGAATGCTGCATATTCTTTTGGTGCCCAAAGATATTTTTCTGGTGGAAACAAGGATGGATTTTCCATTCGTCAGTGTACTGAGGAATTGATCAGAAGAAAGGAAACAAATAAGTTCCTTATCGTTCTTTCCGATGGTGCACCTTCCGATTACGGTTCTCACAAAGAGGCTGTTGACGACGTTCGCAATGCAGTTGCATTTGCAAGAGCTAATAAGATTGATGTTACGTCTATTTTCTTTGGTTCTGAATACGAGCGTGAAAGTCAGATTGATCTTTATAACGACATGTATGGTGCCAGCCATATCATTTCGTGTGAACCCAACGAGATTGTTAATCACATGGTTAACATCGTTAAGAAAAATATTCTTAAGCGATAAACAACAAAAAAGAAGTAGAATTTCGATTCTACTTCTTTTGTTTTTATAAGTCAACGGATTCATCATTAACAACCCTTGGTTTTACAACCATTTCACCAAGACGTGTTTGAAGGCCAGTATTTCTTTTTGTTGAACGAGTGTTTTTAACACCGTAATGTATGGTTTCAGGATCTGAAATAACAATACACATTTTTTTAGAACGAGTTAGGCCTGTATAGAAAAGGTTCCTGTCAATCATAGACTTGTGTTGCTTGTTTAATATTACCATTACTGCGGCCCATTCGGAACCCTGTGACTTATGTATTGTAATCGCATACGCTAATTCAAGATTGTCAAAATCATTTTCATAAATGATATACTTTTCTTCGAATTTTACGACGATCTTCCTGTTCAAATCACCGTATTTGTCACGCGATTCAATCATTTTGACAATAATGCCAACTTCTCCATTGGTAATTCCCGACTTTTGATTATCTACATATAATGTTCCGTCTTTAATATAGTACCATGGCATTTTGTAATCATTTTTAGTATTGATAACTTTGTCGCCAACTCTAAAATTTAATTCAAAAAATTTTGTTTCGTCTCCAAACTTAACATCGAATTTCCCCTTAAAAAATCTATGATCATCAGGATTCGTATTATACGTCTCCTGGATAAAATAATTTAGATAGTTTGTTCCGGTTAAACCTCTTTTCATTGGTGTAAGCAACTGCACGTCTTCCATTGTTAAATTTTCTAACATTTTATCACAATATTTTTTAATTTTAGCAGAATATTCTTCTTCTGTCTGTGCACCAATTACGATTGAGTCCATTAATTCTCTTTGAGTCGTTATAGGATCTCCGTTTATAATGTTTCTTGCGTTAACAACAATTCCAGAATCTGTTCCTTGACGTTTTACAACGTTAAGAGTTGTAACATTAATTTTTTCACTATGTATAAAGTCGTGAAAAACATTGCCAGCACCGATTGAGGGTAACTGATTAGTATCACCCATCATAATAACTTTTGTCGATGAATCAATTGCTGAAAATAACTGATACGCAAGATTGGTATCCAACATTGAACATTCATCTATGACTATGCAGTCATATGGCAAGTGGTTCTTTGCATTGTAATAAAAGCCTTCATTTGGTCGATATTGTAATAATCTATGAATGGTATACGATTCTATGCCGGTAGCTTTATATGCTACTTGTGTAGCCTTTCCAGTAGGAGCGATTATGACCTTTGAAAATGTATTTTGATGTTTTCTATATATCTTTTCCAAAATGGTTAGTGCAACCTTGATGCAGAATGTTTTACCACAACCAGCGGCACCGTTAATAATATTAATACCGCCAAGGTTTTCGCACACTGAAATAACAGCTTCTCTTTGTTTTGTTTCCAACGATATATTGTTTTTATCGCAATATCGATCAACAATTGATGCAATGTCGTATTGTGAGTTAGCTATTTTATTTCTGTTTATTTGCTGTATATAATAAGCAATGTTAAACTCTTCATCATAATATTTTCTAATAAAAACAAAACCGTTTTCAAGAGAAATCTTATTGGACATTTGTAAATTGTTTAAGGCTGTCTGAATTTCTTTTTCTGTTATCTTTACAACCAGTGTGCGGGCATCGTTTTTATCTGATGCGTTTTGTAAAGATTCGTATAAAATATAATCCCTTTTAATTTGATTTAATGGTATGGGATATATATCTTGACCGTATTTATAATTATAAGTAGCTTTTTTTGTTTTTAAGGCATCGAGCATTTCTCGATAAGTCATGCGAATACTTAATTCCTTAATACTATTTTCTATAACAACATCGGTTGGGATGCATGTACTTCCATTTACGATAAGTTGTTGCATTGTATAAATAATGCCCGTCGCAAGTCGCTCCGGATCATTTGGTTTAATGCCAATGTCCCTACCAATTGCATCGCACTTTTTAAAACCATAACCACGTATTTTGCCAATAAGAAAATATGGGTCCTGCTGTATTTTTGTGAAAGCCGCCTCGCCATACTCGGCATATATTTTTTTTGCTTGTGCCGGTCTAAGACCCAACGCAATTAAGTCTGCAAGATATCCAAAATTATTTTTACACTCATCGATTTGTTGTTTCCAACTATGTACTTGTTCCGGATAAGATCCTTTTATAATTTTTAAAATTTCCTCCGGTGTATTTTTAATGATATCAAGCGATTGTTCTCCAAATTTGTCATAAATCAAATCGGCTTGAAATCTCATGCCATCAAGAGAACGCATAAATGATATAATGCCGTGTTTTGTTGTTGGAGTTATTTTATTAATGTTGGATATATTTAATTGTCGTGCACCTTGTCGTAAAGTTATATGACCATCGGATTTGTATGTTTGTCCCAAATCCAAGTGGTCTGTAAATGTTCCAGACATTACAAAGGTTGGCGGAGCATCAACATCGTCGTTGTTTTCGCAATAATACACTCCAAATCCATTTGAATCTTTATAAGTAATTTCTCTTATGGGGATATAGATTAGTTGAACTTCATCACCTTCATTATAATCCTCTAATGCATTTTGTTGAACTTTTGCCTTATTTGAATAAAACGTACCTTCGACAAAAATATCATCATCGTAAATAGCCATATCACACCTCCGTTTATATTATTATATAACTTTAGTATATATATTAACGGATATACAAACGCAACAAAAAAACACAGGCTCAATTGAGCCTGTGTTAATTTCATTATTAATCAAAGTCAGCAACGGTTGAAGCTTCATGTTCCGATTCTTTTTCAATCATCTTATCAACAATTGCATTGGCAGTGGCTTTAAGATCGTTGTCGATATCACTAAGTTCAACGGCCGCTTTAACAGAATCAAATACCTGCTTGGAATCAAGATTTGGAGAATCTTTAATGTCGTTCATAATAGACTCGTGTAATTGCATGCCAAACTGTGTTGCATCAACTTCATATCCATTTTTGCCAAGATGTTCGACAGCCATTAAATAAACGCGACTATTTTGATCTATATCAGCTGCATTTTGTACGCCATCACTTTCAAAAGCTCGTTTATCACAAGCTTTAATAATAATATCGTAAACAGCAAGACGTTCATCGGTTTCCGGTGATGGGAAGTTTTCTAAAATTTTCTTTTCTTGTTCGAGTACAGGAACAAGATCTCCCAATTCATTTTTGTCGTATGTGTTAGCTAACGCTATATAAATGTCTTCTTTGCGACTTTCAAGCACCGCTGCCATATCTTTTGCACTTGCGTTAATCGCCGAATTTTCCATCATAATATTCATTGCTTGTTGACCAATTAATTCATTATCAATACCATATAACGCAGAATCAAGTTTGCTAAGTGCCACATCTGTTTTATGGAATGCTTCGGCATTAAACATAATTATATCTTCGGAAACATTAATTTTTTCTGACAATGCGACAATTTGTGCATTAATGGATGCAATTTCTTCTTCTCGCACGGCTGCAAGATCATATGCTTGGTTTACATGTTTTTCATATGTTGAATAGTCGTAAAGTGCCTTATGTGTCATGTTAAGCACCTCTCTTTCATATTTTTTTGTTGCGATTAATGTTATTATAGTTTCATTATTGATATATTATATGATTTATTTTCGCGAAATAAACCAATTGTATAAAAAAACGCTATTTTTTAATAACAAATGTCATAAAATATAGAAAGAATTTTTCAATCAGGAGGAATAATTATGCCAAAATATGTAGATACATCAAGGTTAACGGGTAAGGTTAACGCCAGAGATGTGGAAAATGAAATTCGAAGTGGCAATGCTAATATTGGCATTGTAGCTCATAACACGAGTGTATCTCCGACACAATCATTCTTGGTTATTACTAATGAACAAAATGAAGTTGTAGATGTCGTTCAAATTAGCAAGGGAATGAAAGACATTAGTTTGCAAAGACCGATTCTCATTATTGATTCTACAAGCAATGTAGACGGGCATCTTCAAAACGGCTACTACGAACCCAAAAACATTGGTGGTGTCACAACCATACAAAACTCAAAGATAGTTCGAAACGATATTGATGTTTCACAAAATCTTTTTCACGACGAAAAATTCGGTCACACTTCCGGAGTTAATTTATCTCCTCATCAAAGACAAATGGTGTACGATGCGACTCTTTCAATGCTCGACCATCCGGAGAAAATGTCTTCCGAAGATATTAGCTCTTATTTAAATCGCTCAATTCAAATGTATAATGTGTATCATCGAGAATATGGTAGAACCACAAGGGAAATTGTTGGTGAAACACAAATAGAAAAAGTTGAATACGCTAATAAAGAATGGGAGTCTATTACCAGTAATAAAGGTGCAGAGGGCTTTGAAAGTCGAATTAGATTTATGGCTAATGAAATAAATAATGAAATGGCCAATGATTTTATGTCTGATTATAATGCAATGCACAAGCGTGCTTATATAAACCAGCTCGAACAAGCCCAAGCGGAACGCGACTTTGATATTGCCCAAATGAACATAGCGTATACGAGTCATTCTCAATCAATTTTGATAAATCATTCTGATTTAGTTGCTCGCGATGGATTAACCTCTCAAATTGGAAGTCATAGCGATGTATCATTTCAGGCAATTCATGCTGCAATTGAAAAACAAAAGCATCAGATTGATGTTTTTATACATAATAATGAAAATAGCGATGTTATAAAGAAACATATGGATTATCTTAGAGAATTGACCACTCTCGAACAAAATCATCCAGCAATCATAGCCAATATAAACGCATCGCAAAATTATCATTTCATTGCCAACCAAAACATATACGCGTCAATTAACGATAATTTGGGTGGACATAGTAGAACGGCAAGTGAATCCGTCGAGCACGCCTTTGTTTTATACAAGGATAACCTATCTCAACGAGAATATTATGATTATTTAATGGATAAATCAAAAATTATTTCTGCGTTAGCGTTTAATAGCGATGGAAAGAAGACAAACGATTATTACCAAATGTATGAACGACAAGATTCCGAACATATAACACAAGCGGAAAAACTCGAACAGGTCGCCAACGAATTGAAAAAAAGATTAGCAATAGATGATTCCCCACAAATAGATAGATTTTTCAAGTCAGACGAATTCAAAACTATTATGGAGGATAGAACAACTTTATATGCAACGGTACAAGATAAGAATGGAGTAGGATATATTACGTGGAATGATAATAGTTCATCCTATTCAGTAAAAACTACGCCGGAAACATATCCAACATATCGCAATCTCGCACCTGCATATTCCGTAATTGCATCAGCAATGTATGAAAAAGATGGAACTCTTACTCCAAAATATGATTTATCCACACCAAGTGGATGTGCAAGGTTTGAATATGATATTAGAATCGCTCGTGAAAGAGAGGCAAAAATTTATGATCATCCATCGCAAGAGTTGATATCACAAGAGCGATTTATTAAAGATTATATTCAGTATAACAGTTTATCGCAAACCGCAAATAGGGTACACGCTTTTACAAACGGGTTGAATAACGAACGAGTTGAATATAGCGACGCAACTCTTGCCATGTTAAACGGAGAACAGCACAAATCAACATTAAAAACTATTAGCTTCTTGCAGCAACATGGTTGCAATATTGATTTTAAATCCATGCCGACATCGGATAAAATGTACTCTAATTACAGTGCCCTTACTCATGGATTCGATGAGCTGCTAACGCACTCAACTACTGATTTGCGACAAACTCTTTCGCATTGTAAGGGTTTAACAATACGTTCAAACGAAACGCCAGAACTGCAATCCGCAAGATTGTGTGATTGTTGTAGAGAATTAAACCAAGTAGACAGTCCGGCCGAAAGAGCAAAGAAAATAGCAAATCTTATGGGTTATGATATAACCACACAAAACATTTCAAATAATGACATAAAAAAAATTAACGCATCTTACGATCAGATTAAACCAATGTTGGAAGAAATTAATGGACCCGATTTAAACATGAGAACGAAAGCAATTCAGCTTGCAAATCATGTAAAAACTGATCTTCACTACAACATACAAATAACGAGAGGATGCGACAATCTTTATCAAAGAAATAATGTAAACCATGCGTTTAGCAATATCGCAGAATCAGACTTACGTTCGGCTCAACTGTTAGATTTTGCTACAGCAATTGCATATAGTGATAAATCTCCACGTGAAGCTGCGTTGGATGTAGTCAAAAATCACAAGACAAGAAACGAGCTTATTTCAATGATCGAGAATCGAATTGAACAAAATAAATTGGAAACATTTGCAAGCTTAAAAGCAATTTCTCATGTAATTAATGATGAAAAAGCGGAAAAACGTACAGAACAAATTGCAAAAGCATTGTTGGGTGAACAATTTGATGCGTTTGACGCCGACAAAAAAGCTAAAATCGTAGACATAATGCGTTCTAAAGATTTTGAAGCAGAAGTTCAACAAATGTTAACTGTTGCAACAAATGAGAACATAAACATTAAAGATTCTAATTATTTCGTTCGACTTGAAAAAACGTATGGTGTTGAAAATTATGAACAAATTATTAATGCACAAAATGTTAACATAGATTATTCAATGCTCGGAAGCCATGGATATATTAAACAGTTTGCTACAACGAGTAATGATGCAACTGTTAGTTCGGCGGCGGCAAATTTAATAGAACAAAACAATTACACGGAAATGTTGGTTGTTACCAGAAATCTTGAGGAGTTGGTGCATAGAACAGCGGCAACAGAAGATGAGATTAAACGTGCAAAGCAGTTAGCAGAGGATTATGCATTTATTAACGCTGTTGAAACCAGTCAAGACGGTACAACTGTTAGGGTTTTTAAATATAAAGAAATGATAGAATTGGCCTGCGATCGCGAACATATAAGTTCTTATGAAAAGGCCAAAATTGAAGATTCATATCAAACAATCACAACAGAAGCCAAAGAAGTTCAAAAAGTACTAAGCCAATATTTTCAAGTAAATGCTTCTAATCCTGTTATTACATTGTCCACTGGAGAAAAATCAATGGGCAATATTACAGAAGTATACAACGCCATAAGAAGCGATGAAGACTTTTATAGATTAAGAGAAAAAATAGAATCTGCCATAAGAAACAATCCAAACTACAATGAAATGGTAGAGCATAATCAAATTTCATTTAAACAAGCTCAAATCAACAATATAGATAAACAAATAGACAAACTTGAATTTAGAAAAAGTATATTAGAAGGTTTGAGAGAAGAGCACATAAATTCAAGGTATTCAATGCGACGCGTTGAGCAAGATAATAAAGAATTGGAAGAGTACAATAGAAAAATTGATGACTTAAAGCAGAAAAGAGCACAACTGGTTAATAGCATGCAGATTACAACTGAACATGTTGAGCACAAAGTTATGTCGCTCGAATTGTTTAAAGAAAACAAAGATGCCGATAAGTCAGTAACTTTGGCTACAAATGCAATAAAAAATATGGTTGTTTTATATGGTCAGGACTCTACCAACAGAACGTCAGCGACGAGAAATGAGATGATTGAAAATTATACGCCACAACAATTGTTAGAAGCATCTAATAAAGTACACGTTCATGCTTGCAATGTAGAAGATTTTTATAGAGCCAAAAAAGTGCTCGCCGAAGCGGAACTCCAACGTGCATGTGCAATTGTCGACCAAGCAAGAATAAAACGCATTGAAGAAATACAAGGTGAGGTTGCCAAAAATGCAACCCATACAGAAATAACTCCTGATATTATAAGCAAGGCAATTATTCCAAGTCTGCAAAAAGAACTTAATGCAACAACTAATGAAGAGAGGAAAACGGAACTTCAAAATCAAATATTTAAATATCACGAATTAAGTCATGAACTTGCTATACTTCAAAAAACAGATGTTTTCAAAGATGAGGTGTCCTTTTATCAATGTGCGACAGTTCTTGCAAAAAATGATCGCGAAATCAATAACGTAAAAAACCAATACGATGTAGCCAGAGATGCACTTGATATGTCATCGAAACACTTGGATGGAATCGATGAATTAAATAACTTAAAAGCTGCATATCGTCATCTTGAAGAAATGCGAGTTCAACGTGAAACTTTAAGTGTATCTGAATTAAACAATGCTGCTAATTATGCATTTGGAATGCATGTAACAATTGAAAAAGCCGATGTTGTAAAACAATTGTCAGGTCAAGATACTAAACAAACACACTTGGCCGCTGCCCTGCAAGAGCTTTGCACAAGAGAATCACAAGTACAACAACTTATGGAAAAAATTAGCAATGGCGATTACACAAAATTGAATGTTGAAGAGCTTAAAACACTGCAGGTAATAAGAGAGTATAATCAAGCTGCTCAACAATTCAGCGAAAAAGAGATGAATTCTGCAATAAATAAAATTATTGAATCAAAAAACGAAGAAATACGACAACGGGATCCAAAAGCTGATGAGTTCCAGAAATCCGACCAACAGATAAGAACAATGATTAGAGATTTTGTATTTGAACCAATTCATTGCAATGGTGATTCGGATTATAATCTTACAATGGCATTCAAAATGCATCAAGACAAACTGGATGTTGCAAATAATGCTTGTAAGTATGTTCAAAATTACGAACTTACAACTCCTGCTGAACGGGCACAATATGTTTCAAACTTCTGTGACATGTATAATAAGGGAATTGAACCACACTTATTCTCAGAAAAAGAACGCGTTACTACAGCATTTGCAGCAATCGCAATGTCGCAATATTCCAATGATGAGCTGCAAGCCTTTTTTAGGTCAAAAAATGAAAACTCACAAATTGCATTTCCTTCTGGTGAAAACAACCCTCTCTATCAAGCTGCAATTAACGCGATTGCAGAAAAATCACAAGTACAAGGTGTCCAACCGTTCCATCAAGACGATGCTACCGCTATTTTGAACCATTGCAAAGACAAATTGGAACATAGCGAAATTCAAGATAGAGACACAAGGTTACAACATATAAGTGGGGCTACGGATGAAAAAGAACACAATCATGGTGAATCACATGATCGACAAGCTGAACAATAAAAAAAAGCCACGCAAAATGCGTGGCTTTTTCAATGCACAATATGGCAAAGCTGGGCGACTATCAAAGTCAATGGAAGTCAATGGTTTACTATGTTAAGTCATCAATAGTTAAATCTGTCGATGCATAAATATATTTACCATTATCAAAAATTTCTACAACGGTAATGTTTGGGGTTTCCTCCAACTGAGTACCAGTTAAGTAGGTTCTATACAATCTAATGCTTTGATTAGTTTCAATTTTTTCCCAACACAGCTCAACTGAATATGAATTCATTAGCGATTTAATGTTGTCGATATACCCAAGAAGTTCTTTGTATTCTTCGGATTCAGGATCTATGGTTGCCATTTGATCTTGGCACTTGTTTATCTCGGCAAAATAATCTTTATATATATAATAATTCAATCTATCATAGTATCCCAAATTTTCAGAAAATTCAAACATTGTTGTATTGGAAAGATACATTGCATCATTAACCGTCAAAACGTATCTACTACCATCAACATAATGAACTTCATCATCATCGACAGTACCATTAATAATTTTTGAGTATTTTGTTAAAAACAAGTTAGTGTTGCCAAGCTCATATTGTTTATCCACAATATTCATATCTTTAATAAATTGAGTTGGGTTATCAATGGTTAAATAAGTGTAGAAAACTTTATTTTCCGGCGATATAATTTTAACAAACACACTTACATCAAGAGCGTTGTTAGTAAATGATATTGCCAGTTTATCATTTTTAACATTGGAAAATACAGGGCCGTCATTAATTGCATAAAACTCACCCATAGCATTTGCAAATACATATTCGGCATCACTGGCAATCATGATACTATTCGCGGTTACTTGCGAAAGAAGACCGTTCTTTTTAATTTTATATAAATACGTATAACCATTGTCGATATAGTAATCATAACCGTCGTAGCTCATAATTTTGTGATAGTTTTCATCTTTTGTAATTTTATTTATGGCAATGTTATTATTTATCTGGGCGTAAGAATATGTTCCAATATATCCCATCATTATTGAAAATTTGCCACAACCAATCAAACAGCAAAATAAAATAAATGCAATTACAATTCCTTTAAACCATCTCTCGATACAATTAAAAATTAATATAACGATTGCCGATATACCAGCAGCTAATAACATGGCCGTATCAATATCTTCTATTTGATTCAAGTGGAATAGAATTGCCAAAATGATTTGAACTAAAACTGATACGGTAATTAAAAACGCATTTTTTGTTTTCATAAATACTCCTTCTTGTTAATAATGGGGCTGCATCAATTGATACAGCCCCATGTTTTTAGCAAAAATAATCGAATACGGTATGCAATACACAGGATTACCTGTAAGTTTCCTTTTTGAAGGAACCACATTCATAGCATTTGCATCATAGTGCCCATGTCAAGGGCTATTTTTAAACACAGAAAATCAAAATTCGTATAAAATCATCATTTTTTTTAGAAGGAACGAATTTCATAGCCTGCTTATATTAAAAGTGAGAAAATTTGTGTCCGTATCAATTAGCAAAAAATATTGTTAGAAGAAGGAACGAACATCGTAGCCTCACACCTTTATTGTAGTTCCATTTTATTTAATTGATAAAAAAAACAGCACTTATTAAAAAATAAATGCTGTTTTTTATTATTAAATTATGTTATATACAAGTCCAAAGAGTAAAGCCGCAGAACTGCATCCAGCGGTACCAACACCGGTCCAAAGAATACCTTGTACAACTCTTTGTCTTTCGGCTGGATTGTCAGCAACAACTCCCAAGCGAATAAATTGTAAAATGAATGCAAGTAAGCAACACAACACTCCAACACCACTAATTCCAACAATAATTCTGCTTAACGATTCAAAAACAACATTCCACGCATCAACATCACTCGACATCAAATTCGAAATAATAAGTCTACCTCCATCCATATCAATACGAGCATCATCAATTGCAAATGGATAGTCTGTCAATACGGTAGTGTGTCCAAGAACAACATTGCCATTTTTATCAGTATATTGATAATCTACCATAATTTCCTTATATTCCGCTTTATTCATAATACTCGAATCGTTATTTAATCGGTATCTACTGCATTTAAATGATTGAATATCAATTCCTTTATACTGTTTTGAATTATAATAATCTCTAATCATCCTCTCCATCTCATAATTCCAATCCGTCGCATTCGGGCGAGCTCCCGAAAGTAATGTAATCTGCTCAGTACCAACTTGTTGCATATAGCACCCCATGGCACCATCACCATTGGCAATTGAAATTGAAAATGTAGGTATGTTTGAAAATTCGAATAATAAAATTAGTATTGCACAAAAAATAAAAAATTTGTTAAGATAACGCATAAAAGGATTCCCTCCTTACAGAAATAAAAATTCTTTTTATGATTATATATATTTTTTTGTTAAAACATAAAACAAAAAGCACTAACTTTTTAAATTAGTGCTTGTTTATTCTATTGTTCTACGTATCCCGACGAACTAACTCTGAAATTGACGTTAAATTCTATTTCTCTTGATATTTTCGAATCAATGTTATAAATTGTCATAGTAACCATTGGATTGTTTTCGTCGATGAGTTGTACAGCATCATAAAAATCATATATTAAAGAAATTGCTTTGCCATTAATATGTGTAATGATTTCTCCAACTTCCACTAACCCGGTTAACGCACTGCCATCGGAGATAGCTGCAATTTTTCCTCCATATGGCAAACCATTGTCAATATCAAGTTCGGTTGTTGTCGTAAAACTAATTCCAAACGTTGGTCTCGAAACATAACCAACAAAAAACAATCTATTAACTATTTTTTCTATTGTTTTCGATGGAACACAATAAATGGTATTTTCATAATTAATTGCTGAATACTTTGCTGTAACCAATCCAATAACACTGCCGTGGCTATCAAAAAGCCCGCCACCAGAATTGCCCGGATTTGCTGTCGCATCGGTTTGAATGCATGAACTCTCATATCCTGTGGCCGTTTTTATTTTTACATCCGGTGCAGAAATTAGTCCCTCTGTAATGACCGGACTAATAGTTGTACCACCAGGGAATCCAAGAATATATCCCTTGTCACCAAAATCAACATTGTCAGAATCAGCAAATGTAACAGGTTTAAACTTAATACTATTTGGATTAATAATTTTTAATATACAAATATCAGACTCAATATCGCCGGCAACAAACACTGTTTCAAATCTTTCACCACTACTTGTAATAACTTTGAATTTTGGATTTACAACATCGTTATATATATGTGCACAGGAAACTATATATCCATCTTCTGTAACAATTAGTCCACTTGAAGTGCCGTACGATTCACCAGCTTTATCATATGTGTGAATTAATACAACGGAACTTGAAATATCGTCATACATTTTTGCCGCAGAATTAAATTCCTTGTGTTTATGTTTTTCGATTTGAATTAAATTGTCGCTCGGTTGAAATTTCATTTGATAAATACCAATAGCAAAGACTGCAATTAATAGAATGATAAATGGATAGATGATCATTCGCTCTCGCCGAACCATTGAGTTTTGCAATATGATTGTTTGTTTTTTTATCAAATTTGCAACTTGTTCTTCATCAATTTGCACACAGTCAGATAAGTAATTGTTGCTTACTATATATGCATACCGACCATCATCCAACAACACACAACATATTGCCTGGTCACATGCAGATATTAGACCAACTACATCACCAGCGTATTCTTCGCCGTTAATATTAAATGACTCTCTTACAGAGTCATTATCACTTGTATCATGATACACATATAAATCAATAATTTCACGAGGACTAAGTAGCTCAAGTTTGGATTTTTTTATTTTAATTAGTTTAGCATAATTTTTACTTAATTTTCGCATAGCAACCTCCATGAATATTAACAAAGCAGGCCCAATAGCCTGCTTTTATTTAAGAATCTTTTTCTACAAGGTTGACCCAATTTCCCGTACCCTGATGTCCAGCAATGTATGTAACAGCCAAGTATTCAATGGGATCAAAATTCGGGTTCTTAACAACCTTCTTCTTCAAAAACAGAGCCTTGATTTCATTTGCCCACTTCTGAACGCTCTTATCATCAGTAGAGTTATTATATTTTAATGTAATTGCGTTAAGCTCTGTCTTAAAACCGCCGATAGCCATCTTCATAACGTGAAGATTTTCCTTGTAGTAAGACATAACCGCATTCATGTAATCGGCATCGGTAGTCGCATCAGCAAAATAATCCTTTTGTGCCTTTAAAACTGCATCTCTCAAAATCATAAATGTGTGTTTAAACCCGATAGGGTCCTCCAATCTTTATTTGTATTTTATTTGTTTTTTTTATTTTATTCCGCCAAAGAAAAAATTGCGTATGGATAATTATCCGCGATTTCTTTTTTTGAATCATTTATCATAATGGTAAAAAGATTAATGTCTTCCGGAATGTTAATGTTTTGTGTTTTTATATTCATTGAAATTGTAGCTCGTGGATTTTCAAGTCTTTTTACGATTTGGTATGTAATTGGCAATAATTCATTAAAAGAATCATCAATCATTTCAAATGTAAAATTAATGTGTGTAAATTTGACAAATAACATCCAATACTCAAGCCATTCGTAAAAACCATTGTGAATTAGTTTATCAAAATCGTTTTCCTTAATTTTAAAAGAAAAATATATGAATCTTACTTCTCGCTTTTCTATAAAGTTAAAAACAAAGTTTTCAAAAGCAGATCTTGACACATCGTCAAGAAACAACTCATCCAAAAATACGTATTCATTAAATTGAATAAACAATGTTTCTTTGTTGCGATTCTTTTTTGACATAATAAACTTTTCAATTTCATCAAAACTCATTTGTGAAAACTTGTACATTACATGGTTACCAACAAACGCGTTGTTAATATTGGATTTGCAAACGCAATATGGAATTAATTGTGTCACGCAATCATCCTCCTTGTTAAGTTCTGTTATATTATAGTGCTAATATTTGTTTTGAAAAAAAATAATAATACTTACAAATCATTGATTTTACATTATCGGTTTTGTTTTGAGAAATTACAACAAGTAAAACACATATAATATAAAAACATTGTTTAAAAAGGAGATTGTGTTGTGAAATTTTTAAAACGAATATCCGATTTTTCAACAGACCACTTTTCAATGGTAATGTTGCTATATAATTTATTGGCATGGTTCATAATGATGCTACAATTGTTTACGGGTAAAAACTTTTTTATCATTCCCTTTATCGTCTTTTTAATAATCCCAGTTCCAACAATTGTCTATTTTATGTCGAACTTTAATATAACTGAAACCGAAGAAAAGAAAAAGGCGGTCAGAAAATATGTAAACACATGGGTGCCATCAGTTCCAATTGCACTAAACTGTGTTATTAACGGATTAATTAAACCTATAAACATTATGGACAAAGCAATAGATATTAGAATTCTATTTTGTATTATCACAGACATTATTATGGTTGCTGTTGTTGCGTATATGTCTAATCGACCGGTTATGAAGGTTAAACTTAATAAAATGGGCGATTTTAATTTGCCGGCAAAATTAAATATTAATTTCAATATAACAGAGAAAAAACCTGGTGACATTGTTTTATGTCAAAACAAAGAAACAAAACAAAAGGTTATAATTCCATGCAAAGATAGATTTCTACACATGCTTGTACTTGGACCTACTGGTTCAGGTAAAACGTCTCAAATTATTTTACCAATGCTAAATCAAGATTTGCAAAATCCGGAAGCTGGTGTTACCGTAATAGAACCAAAAGGTGACCTTGCTGAAAAGGCCTATGCAATGGCACAATTTTATGGACGAAAAGCTATTTATTTCAATCCAATTATGGAATCTTGTCCAACATTCAACCCTTTGTATGGCAAAGAAGAAGATGTTATTGAAAACATCGTTACAACCTTTAAGATGCTCAACCCAGACTCTGCACAATATTTCCAAGATATGAATGAGCAATTATTGCGTAACGCACTAAAAGTTCTTAAGCGAACAAAAGGTAATCATGCAACACTCATTGATTTGTCCAGATTGATTTCTAATACTGGTGGTAGCGGAAGAAAGTTGGTTCAAGGTGAGTTCAACTCTATGGAAGCACCAACAGACGCAATGGCAAAAGAAAACGAAGATATTGCTAACTATTTTTTAAGTGATTACTTTAATGAAAAATCCAAAACATTTGAAAACACATCTGGTGTTCGTTCACAAGTTGCAAAAATTGTTTCAAACAAATTTTTAAGAAGAGTGCTTAACCCTACGGGAAAAAGTGATATAGATTTCGACAACCACCTTGAAACTGGTACCGTCATTTGTATTTCTACGGCACAGGGTAAATTAAGAGATTTAGGACGATTTCTTGGTTACTTTATAATTCTTAATTTCCAATCTTCAACATTTAAGCGTCCTGGTAACGAAAATACAAGAAGAAATCACTTTTTATACATAGACGAATTTCAGTCATATTCAAATCCAGGATTCGCCGATATGTTAACACAGGGACGTTCTTATCGCGTAGCATCTCAGCTTGCAACGCAAAACCGTGCACTTATTGGTATGGGTTCTGGTAGGGATGGCGACGACTTTATCGAACTTGTTTCTACCAACGCAAGAAATATTGTATTGTTTCCGGGTGGAAACTTTAATGATGCAAAATATTATTCAGAACAATTTGGTGAAATTGACAAGGTTACCATTGGTGAAAGCTCGTCTCGCTCTGCAATGAGTCCCCTGGTTGTTGGCAAAATGCAACCAGCAAAGGACACTTTCCAAATCAAAGAAGAAACCGAAGCAAGAATAAGCCCAACTGACATTATACTTAGACCTTTTGGTGAAATTACATTTTCAATAGTACAAAAAAATACACTGCAACCTGCAGCATTTGGACAAATTTCATATATTGATAAAGATTTAAACACTCGTCTTGATAAAATGGTTGAAGAGAACAATATTATGATGAGCATGGGTATAGATCCGAATAAGTTTAGAGATTTTAACAATCAAGGTGTGATGACCGACAATCTCGATTGGGACGCAGTAATGCGAGACTATACTGCTGGCCAGGAGAAGGAACGATTGGAGGCTATTGGTGTCGAAGAAGACTTGTTTGAAGAAGAAGTCTCAAAATACGAAATGCCAAAACAAACACCTCAAGCAAAACGACCGACATCAGAACCAACACAACAAACTGTACATAAACAATTTGATGATACAGAAGCATCTAAAAATACTGGAATAAAAATCGAAGAACCAATAGCGTCTCCAAAGCCAAAACAAAAAGTTGTAGATGAAGATGCGGACGATTTAATATAAATCGTTTTATAATTACAAGTATCTTTTTGTATAATATATCAACATATATATTAACGAAAGGATGATGAAAATGAACAAATTTATTCCAACTGAGAAAATGTCTAAAAAGGAACAAAAGAGGTTACTCAAAGAACGCAGAAAACCTCCGATTCCTCCATCTCGCAAGTCTGATTCAAAGGCAGATAGAGACCGTAAGATTAGACGTATCGAGAAACAAAAGGGATATTCCGAATAAAAAGATCCATTGATTTTATTCAATGGATCTTTTTTTACGTTAACTATTTCTCTTAAACAACATATACCAAGCGAGTATAATAATTGCCACAACTGCAACAACAACAAATATACGACTCAGTGGAATATCATTTAAAAATGAGAACAAACCTTTATTTTCCGATTCATTATCATTAATTGATTGCTGTGTATTTTCCAATGGTTCTGCTTTGAACGATGCCGTTATATTCATATCATGCATAACAAAATCTCCTTCAACTCCTCCGGTCCATCCATCAAAGATGAATTGTTGATATTTGTCACTTTGTTTTATCGGTTGTAAATCTGGATATTTTAAAACATCACCCGCATCAACGGTTTGTGTGAAAAATACAGTATTGTCAACGTAATATGTTATTGTACATTTTTTATTTGCTTCGGCATATACAGCGTTAATAATCATTGAGTCCGAAACAATTGTCTCTTGCGTATCCCATCCGACAAACTTATATGTTTTACCATTTTTTATAATTGAATCTTGAACGTCGGGAAATTGAATTGTGGTTCCGGCATCAACGATTTCCTCTTTTATAAGAATGTCGTTGCTATAAAATGAAATGCTATATGTTCTTTTTACCTCACTAAAAACTGCATTGAAAACATATTTATCTTCGATAGCTTTCATCCCATTTTTATAGCCATCCCATTCGATAAATAAATAGTGATTATAGGAGTCGGAGGCCTTAGATGGGTTTGCCGGTGCAACAATGATATCGCCAAGAGTAAGCGTTTCTTGTTTTACAACAACGTCATCCACTTTGAATTGAACAACTATTCCAGTAGATGTATGTTCTATTGTTGCCGTATTGGTTAAATTTGTTCGAATTACTTGACCATTTTGCAAAGACCATCCGGAAATAACAGAATTGTGATTCAACACTTTTGATGGAATTACGAGCTGGTCTTCATATAAATAGTATTGAATCAAACAAGTTTTGCCACCAACAATATACTCAACGATATATACGCGATCACTTAATGTTTTTTTGGTTGTAATGTCGTGTGTAAAATCAGAATTTAATCTAATTTCAAAGCCAGCTTCTACTGCTCTAATCGAAGCCACTTGGCCACCTGTACTTATTGCATGTGCCAATGTATCGGTATTGTTAACAGTGTCGTATTTTCTCACTCCGTTCGGAGTTGTATATAACAATACCTTACCAACAGCTTCAATATCGGTAAAACATGATATATAATAGTTATTTGATGCACCTGGTGCTGCCCACTTATCACTATTCAAGCTCGCAATTTGTCTAATTGTAAAATTGTTCCAGTTAACCGTGTACAATTTCCAGTCTTTGACTAAATATGAAACATTTCCAATACGCTCAATAGAACTATAAATGCCGTCTCGCCAAAATGCGTGGTCGTAATTGGTTGAAGTTGCAGAATGTATGGCGTTCATGTTAAAATTTACACCCTTTTCGCTAAATACTGCACTTCGCATTGCCTCATCACTTAACAAAAAATACTCATAGCGTTCTGCATATGAATCATTCCATGTTGTGTCGACATGGTACCATTGTCCATTAATTTTAACCATATTCCAAATGTGTTGAATCTCATTGGAATAACAGTATGACGATTCTATTCCGATTTTATTACAAATTGCAGTAAATAAATTTGCATATGCTTCACAAATACCTTTTTCGGATGACAACAATTTATCAATGGTATGATGTTCGGTAACTA
>JAEIGA010005265.1_pt1 | contig 19824 bp, 21 predicted proteins | sample 9270691 | NCBI WGS metagenome assembly JAEIGA01 (sample SAMN17057246, study PRJNA624740) | gut metagenome | biome: biome; isolation source: fecal sample | host: Bos grunniens | place: China: Xizang | collected 2019 | reverse complement strand
TGACTCGGATGCTGAAAAAGTGGATTATAACGGTACCCCCGTTTACCAGGCAATTAACCTTACCGGAACGACCGGAATAAAGCCGTTCAACTTTGAGATACACAAAGGCGAAGTTAACGGCTTTACCGGCCTTCTGGGTTCCGGCAGATCCGAGAGCGTCCGTGCGATCTTCGGTGCTGACAGAGTAGCCGGCGGCAAGGTAATGATCAACGGCGAAAAGGTTAAGATCAATAAGCCTCTCGATGCCATGAAGCACGGAATCAGCTATCTTCCTGAAGACAGAAAGAACGACGGTATCGTAGGTGATCTCTCAGTAAGAGACAACATCATCCTGGCGCTCCAGGTAATGAAGGGATTCTTCAGACCTTTCACAAAGGCACAAGCTGAAGCATTTGCAGATGAATATATAGAACTTCTTAATATCAAGACAGCATCTGCCGACACACCCATCAAGTCGCTTTCGGGCGGCAACCAGCAGAAAGTTATCCTCGCAAGATGGCTTCTTGCAGATCCTGTCTATCTCATTCTCGACGAACCTACGAGAGGTATCGACGTAGGTACGAAAGTCGAGATCCAGAAACTCGTACTTAAACTTGCTGCGGAAGGAAAGAGCGTAACGTTCATATCTTCCGAGATCGACGAGATGATCCGTACATGTTCGCGTCTTGTAGTCATGCGTGACGGCAAGGTCGTAGGCGAACTTAAGGGAGACGATCTCAACCAGAATAAGATCATGGCAACGATTGCCGGAGGTGAATCATAATGTCTAATAACCAAAAAGCTATAAGCTCCGGCAATTCTGTCAAAAGCTTCTTATCAAAAGTGGTTCATAACCAGCTGTTTATTCCGATCGCAGCACTTTTGCTGTTGGTCGTATTCAACGCTTTTGCAGATATCCTCCTTCACTCGGAAACATCATTTTTCAAGATCATTCTTGAACCGAGCAGCACAGGCAATATGGTCCTGTCAGGAAACCTCATCACCATTATCGACAATGCGTCAGAGCTGGCACTTCTTGCCATCGGTATGACACTCGTAACTTCCGCATCAGGCGGTCAGGATATTTCCGTAGGCGCAACGATTGCAATTGCAGGTTCTACAATCTTAAGAATAGTCAAAGGTTATTCTTCCGATATATCCGACGGAAAGTTCGCAGGCGTTATAATCTGCGCGTTCCTCTTAGCCATTGTGGTATCTGCTTTGTTCGGTGCATTTAACGGCGCGCTTGTCGCATATTTCAAGATCCAGCCGATGGTTGCAACGCTCATCCTGTTTACTGCAGGACGTTCTATCGCAGCATGGATCAATAACAACGACAATATTTCCATCAACGATTCACGCTTCGGATATTTCGGAAACTTCATTCCCGGAATCCCCGTTCCGACTCCGGTATTCATAACAGTTATCTGTCTGATCGTTATCGCGCTTGTTCTGAAGTTCACTAACTTGAGACTCTATTCACAGGCAGTAGGTATCAACGCATCTTCATCAAGACTTAACGGTATCAACCCTAAGACGATCAAGCTTCTGTCATTCATTATCCTCGGCATCTGCGTAGCCGTTTGCGGATTCATCAAGGTTTCCAGAACATCTTCCATCACATACGCAGTTATCGCTAATAACATCGAAATGGATGCGATCCTTGCAGTTGCTCTCGGCGGTAACAACTTAGGCGGCGGTAAGTTTAATATGACCGCATCTGTTCTGGGTGCTTATGTAATCCAGTTCCTTACAACCACATTGTTCAGAATGAAGGTAAGCTCAAGTGCTATCTCCGCATATAAGGCCATAGTAGTTATCCTTCTTATCATCATGTCTTCTCCTTTCATCCGCAAGTGGCTTGCTGACATGAAGAATAAGAGACTTGCTGCTAAAGCCGAGGCTAGAGTAGGAAAGGAGAATGCATAATATGTCTATTAATTCGGATGCATTGGGACGCAAGAGTCTTAAGAGACGCACAGCGTTTTCTGACACAAATCTTCTTCTCATAATCACTATCGCAGTATTCATCGTAATGTACATCTGCGCGGTAGTATTCCTCAAGAAGGGATTCACGAAGCCCCAGACGTTCTTCAATATTCTTAATGAGAACGCTTCACTTCTCGTACTCTCCTGCGGCATGACACTTGTCATGATCACAGGCGGTATCGATATCTCAGTCGGTCAGGTAACATCTCTCGTATGTATGGCATGCGCCGTTCATCTCGAGCAGAAAGGCGGCAACGTAATCACTTCAATGCTCCTCGCATTGGGAATCGGTTTAGCTTTCGGTATCGTTCAGGGTTTCCTCGTAGCTTATCTGGAATTCCAGCCGTTCATTGTCACTCTGGCGGGCCTCTTCTTCGCCAAAGGTCTGACGACGATCATAAGCAGCGACCGTATCAGCATAACCAACGAAGCATTTGTAAAACTCTGTAAGTATGAAGTCACCATTCCTTTCTTAGGATCGGTCAACAAAAAAGGAATATTCATCCCGGCATATGTTGAGGTCGGTGTAGTCGTAGCTCTCGCCATGGTTGTCCTCCTCTTCTGCCTCCTCAAATGGACAAAACTCGGACGTAATTTCTACGCTGTCGGCGGCAATAACCAGAGTGCAAACATGCTCGGTATCAACGTTAAGTTCACTAAGTTCCTCGCTCACGTTCTCTGCGGACTCTGCGCAGGAATCGGCGGATATCTTTTCTTCCTCCACGCTTGCTCAGGTTCTCCTCTGCACGCACAGGGTGCTGAGATGAACGCAATCGCTTCCTCCATCATCGGCGGAACACTCCTCTCGGGCGGTGTCGGAAACATCGTAGGAACTCTTTTCGGTGTTCTCTCACTTTCAACGATCAAGATGATCGTTACTTCCATGGGCTTCGACGATCCATGGTGGACAAACATCACGGTTGCCATCATGCTTTGTATTTTCCTCCTTGTTCAGAGTGTTATACTTGCACGTAAGAACAAAAATAAGAAGTAATCCAAGGAGGCTCTAACGTGGATCTTAAGACAACAGCATTGGGAATCGAACTCGGTTCCACACGTATCAAGGCAGTCCTGATCGATAAAGATCATCTGCCCATCGCACAAGGTGATTTCGAATGGGAAAACCAGCTCGAAAACGGTATCTGGACATATTCGTCCGACATGATCCACAACGGTATTCAGGCCTGCTACAAGGCTCTCAAGGCTGACGTTCAGGCAAAGTTCGGCGTAACACTCACTGAGGTCGGCGGTATCGGAATCTCTGCCATGATGCACGGCTACCTTCCTTTCGACAAGGACGGAAACCAGCTCGCAGAATTCCGCACATGGCGTAATACCATCACAGGTGAGGCAGCTGAAAAACTCACCGAAGTGCTCGGCTTCAACATCCCCCAGCGCTGGAGCATTGCACACTACTATCAGGCAATCTTAAACAACGAGTCACACGTTGGCGACATCGATTATCTGACAACACTTGCAGGCTACATTCACTGGCGTCTCACAGGTCTTAAGGTCATGGGCGTCGGCGAAGCATCCGGCATGTTCCCTATCGACAGCACAACGAACGATTACGATCAGGCTATGGTCGCAAAGTTCAATGAGCTCACAGGCAAGGATCTTTTATCCATCCTTCCTAAGGTCCTCGTTGCAGGCGAGAACGCAGGCACTCTTACTGAAGAAGGTGCAAAGTTCTTAGATCCCGACGGTGACCTCAAGGCAGGCATCCCGATCGCACCCTGCGAAGGCGATGCAGGCACAGGTATGGTTGCAACCAATTCTGTTCGTGTTTACACAGGTAATGTAAGCGCCGGCACATCAGACTTCGCAATGGTCGTAGTAGACCACGCTCTCGGTGTTCACAGAGAGATCGATATGGTTACAACACCTGCAGGCGCACCCGTTGCAATGGTTCACTGCAACAACTGCACATCTGATATCAATGCGTGGGTAAATCTTTTCGATGAGTTCGCAAAGTTATTCGGCGTAGATATCTCAAAGAATGACCTCTACACGAAGCTCTTCCAGGTTGCTTTAAAAGGCGATCCTGACTGCGGCGGACTGTTATCCTACAACTACTTCTCAGGTGAAGGCGTTACGGACCTCGACGAAGGCCGTCCGCTGTTTGCAAGAACCCCCGACTGCTCATTCACTCTTGCAAACTTCATGAGAACACACCTCCTCTCCGCTCTTGCTACTCTTAAGATCGGTATGGACATCCTTCAGGACGCAGAAAGCGTCCGCATCGACAAGCTCTACGGCCACGGCGGTTTCTTCAAGACTCCCGAAGTCGGCCAGAAGATGCTCAGCGCCGCTGTTGCAGCTCCTGTATCCGTTATGGAAACAGCCGGTGAAGGCGGACCTTACGGAATGGCTCTCCTCGTTTCCTACATGATCCAGAAAGAAGACGGCGAATCACTTCCCGACTTCCTCGACAACAAGGTTTTCGCCGGCGCCAAGAGCGTAAGCGTAATGGCAGACGACTCCGATGTAAAGGGCTTTGCAGATTTCCTCGCAAAGTACAAGGCAGCACTTCCTGTCGAAAAGAAAGCAACGGAGGTAATCTGAGATGTTAGAAGAACTTAAAGCAAAAGTACTGGAGGCTAACCTCCTTCTCCCCAAGTACGGACTCGTTACTTTCACATGGGGCAACGTAAGCGGAATCGACCGTGAATCAGGTCTCGTCGTAATCAAGCCCTCAGGCGTCGAATACGACGTCATGAAGGCTGAAGACATGGTTGTAGTAGATCTCGACGGCAAGGTCGTAGAGGGCAAATGGAAGCCTTCCAGCGACACACCGACACATGTAGTTCTCTACAAGGCTTTTCCCAACATCGGCGGCGTTGTTCACACACACTCCCGCTGGGCAGTTACATTCGCTCAGGCAGGCATGGCAATCCCCGCAATGGGCACGACACAGGGCGACTACTTCTATGGTGATATCCCCTGCACACGTCCCATGACCGATGAGGAGATCAAGGGCGAATACGAAAAGGAAACAGGCAACGTTATCGTAGAAACATTCAAGGATAAAGATCCCGATGCAATCCCTGCCGTAAACGTCTTCTCACACGGACCTTTCACATGGGGCACCGATCCTTTCAATGCCGTACACAACGCAGTCGTTATGGAAGAAGTTGCATTCATGGATTATCACGCAATGACGCTCAATCCTTCCGCAGGAAGAATGCAGCAGACACTCCTCGATAAGCATTATCTCCGCAAGCACGGTGCAAATGCTTACTACGGCCAGGGCTGATAAGCCCCTAACTTAACCGCTAAACAATTATATTGTTTGCTTCTTGTTCAAAGTAAGAACCCGTTGTTTGATAACTGCAGCGGGTTCTTACTTTTTTTCGTGGGCATTAGCACCTTCATGCTTTGTCGGTTTTTGTCGAGTTTTGTCGGTAATTTCCGACAAAGTACGGCTTTATAATCAGGCCATGCAGATATTAGAACCCTACATTCCGAAAGAATACCTTGCCCTCAAGATCAATTATCTGAGGCAGCAGCTTGCTGCGTTGCCGGAAGTGACGAAGACGAAGAGAGTGATACGGGGAAAAGTAAAAGATATATTTGTTATAGATTCACATATTATTCGAGTCGAAGGCACTCGTGGTAAAGAGTTGTCGGAAATACAACAACAATGCGAACCATGCGTCTTGAACTTCTTTTTTGTTTATAACTCAAAATTCCCCAATAAACATAAATACACATATAAGCAATTACTGTATACTCAAAGTGCAATCTTATCGGGGGATAAAGAAAATGAGCAACGTATCTGAAGGAATAATCCACGAGGTTAAGAAGGTTATCTGCGGTAAAGACTATGTCATTGCGCAGATGCTGACGGCTATATTGGCGGGCGGACACATACTGATGGAGGATGTTCCGGGCGTCGGCAAAACGACTATGGCACTGGCGTTCTCAAAAACGATGGGACTCAATTTCGGAAGAGTCCAGTTCACGCCGGATGTACTGCCGTCTGATATCACCGGATTCTCAATGTACGATAAGGAAACAGATTCGATGAAGTATCAGCCCGGTGCGATCTTCCATAATCTGTTTCTGGCTGACGAGCTCAACCGTGCATCTTCACGTACGCAGTCCGCTCTTCTCGAGGCAATGGAAGAAAGCAGCGTTACCGTAGACGGTACGACATACATGCTGCCTAAGCCGTTCATTGTATTTGCGACGCAGAACCCGACGGGTGCATCAGGCACGTCCCTCCTGCCCGACTCACAGATCGACAGATTCATGGTAAGGATCTCGATCGGATATCCTTCTGCTAAAGACGAGAAAGCAATGCTCGAGCGCAGAAGAAACGGCGTAAACCCGATGGAAAGCGTAAAGACTCTTTGCGATGTAAACACACTGCAGAAGATGCAGGCAGAAGTTAATAATGTGTTTGTACATGAAAAAGTCGTCGACTATATCATTGCCCTGATCAACAGGACGCGCGGCTGTGCTGATCTTTTAAGGGGCGCAAGTCCGCGTGCGACTATTGCTCTTACTTCGATGGCGAAGGCTCACGCATATTTAAGCGGAAGGAATTATGTTGTCCCCCAGGATGTTCAGAAAGTGTTCCTTCCTGTTATCACTCACAGGCTTATTCTTACGCCTGAAGCTGAAGTAAACGGCAGAAAGACATCTGATATAGCAAAAGAGATCGTCGCATCTGCTTTTGTTCCCAAGGTCTGATCAGTTATGCTGAAGACCTGGGTCATTTACTCAGTCTCATTATTTTCAACCTTCATCTTTTTCCTGTGTTACAAGATGTGGGTGTCGTGGTTCTGCCTGATCGTGGTGCTTTTCATTCCGTTTCTGGCACTGCTCATGAGTGTTATCGCTTCACAGACGATGACCTTCAAGGTGGAAAATCCGGGGAATGCTCCCGTAGGCGTTCCGCTGTACATAAAGATCACGGTTGAAGGCAACGCTTCTTATTTCGCTTTTTGCAGGATCAATGCGGAAGTAACTGACCACATGGCCGGCACGACGAAAAAACTTGCGCTTATCGTGCATGACAAAGGCACGACCAAGATCCCCGTGGATACATCACACTGCGGATCTTACTCTTACAAGATGCCGAAGATCGACATATATGATCTTTTCGGATTTTTCCATTTCAGCAAGACGATAGACAAAGACAGCGAGATTGTCGTAAAGCCCGTTCCTGCCATGCCGGAGAGAATGCCGGATATGTTCGGTTTCAAGGCAAAGAGCTTAAGAAAAGCAAAGCAGCCTAATACGGAGATCTACGATATCAGGGATTATCAGATGGGCGATCCCGTCAAGTCGATACACTGGAAGATGTCTGCCAAGAAAGACAAGCTTCTCGTTAAAGAACCGCTTGAGGAATTCGGCGGTCATTCGCGCGTCATCTTAAAGCTCACGTCAGACAGGGATGTTCTGGATCTTCATCTCGGACAGATACTTTTCACTTCCAGATTTTTTATTGAGCATGAAACGCCGCACAAGATCAGGGTTATACCTCCTGACAGAAGTGAGATAGCTTTTGATGTCGAATCAGAATCAGATCTTCAACGGGCAATCTACATGATCCTCAGAATGAGGATACCTGACGAGGAGCCTGAAAAAACAGAAGAGCCGGATACCGGCGACGGATATGAATATGATCCGGTGGAGGATGCTCATGAGGACTGAAAAGGTAGTATCAGTCAGTGAGAATAATTCTCCGAAGATGATATCGGTGATCATGCCGGTCATCATCACTATGAGCATGAGTATAGGAATCATACTGATGCTTGGCACCGCTTTTGAACTCGAGTTCGAGACGATGCCGGCAATAGTCTTATCCTTTGTCACCTCACTTGCATTTTCCTCTGTATTTTTCCTGGACAGAAAGAAGTTCACGATGGGGGCTTTTATTGCTGCAGCGTCTGCTTTTACTCTGCCTCTTATCTTCAACTGGTTTAATGTTCGAACAGGTCTTCTGTCTTTTTTCTACTATGTTAAGCTCTATGCCTTCTACTGGTTCCCGGGTACATATGAAGTGCCTTCGGGTGACGGTCAGGATATATTCGCATTTCTCTTTGCATACAATATTTTAGCCGTATGCTGCACATCTTATCTGCTGATGAAGCGCAGGCTTATCACGCTGGGACTTCTGACATATCTTCCGGTATTCCTTTGCGCTGTCTCAAACATAGTAATGATCCCGAAGATGGTGCCGTGTCTTGTTGCAGGAGCAGGAATAATACTGCTTTTGTTTGCTTATGCATTCAGGAAAAAGAGCCGCGAAGTATCAGATAAAGCGCAGCTCATACTGACGGTTCCGACGGTTCTATTCGTGGCGCTTTTCGGAATGGTATTCCCACAGGAAAAATACAATAAGGATTCGTTTGCAAGAGACATCCTTATCTCAATGCAGGAAACCGTTGATAAGACTGCAGGGAGCGGCAGTGCTTTGAGCGAAGTGCTCGACAAGGCAATAAACGGATTTAAGAATCCTTACTTTGAAGAGACCTACGATAACTTCTCGCCGCTGTATTCAACGACGACCAACCTGAACCGTGTCGGACCTTTCAATCCCACTTCGACGGAAGTCCTGAGAGTGCAGAGAAGGGCCAACTGGACCTACAGCGGCGGCATGACCATGGGCCACACTTTGTATCTTAAAGTCGAATCGCTGGATACCTACGACAACAACAGTCTGCGCGCAACAAGAATAAGAAAGAACGTCTATCAGGACGATTACATTGAATCGCCGCAGGGTGCACCGTGCACGGTCGAGATTACGGCCCTCAGCAGCTCGGGTATCGATATCGTGCCTTACTATACTGATTTCTACTGTGCGGAATCCGAAGATTATTCGACTGTGAATCCTTTTAACAACACGCACGAAAACAAAGTCCTCTTTGCCACTGCTCCTCTTCCTGTGAGAACCGGCAACATCTACTCAGAAACATACCTTAACAACTATGTTTACACGACATGTCTCAGAGTGCCCGGCGCAACGGAAAGTGCGCTTATCAGAAGCGGTGATCTTCCCGACTGGTATATTGATGTTTACAACGGTGATCTGGAGATGTCTGATGCCGAAAAGGTAAGAAGAGTAACCGAGTTCGTAAGCCATCTCCACCCTTACGACAGGGATACGGAATATCCGCCGGACGATGTTGATTTTGTTGCCTGGTTCGTAAGCGATGCAGAAAGCGGAATATGTGTACATTACGCCGTAACTACCGTGATCCTGTTAAGGATGATCGGTATCCCCACAAGATATGTCAGAGGCTATGTTGACACCGCTTCATACAATGACACGGTAAGCATCATAACAGCCGAACAGGCTCATGCATGGTTCGAATTCTTCATACCTGAATACGGATGGGTAATGGGCGATTCAACACCGGGATACAGTTCTGATGCAGCAAACCTCGGTATCAATTCACTTACTATGGTTGACCCAGAACTTGAAACACGTGACTTTGCAAGCGGCAAGGATGTTTTCGAGACCGTCCCGGAAACTGAGGAAGAAACAGAAGCCTCCGAAATGGAAGAATCCGAAACGACCGAAACGACACCTGAGGCAGGAGAAACAGAAGAAACTACTGAACCAGGATCAACACCGACTCCTGTTCCGACAACGCCTGCAGGTGAAACAAATCCTTCCGGCAGTTTTGAGAGTGAAGATGAAGCTCCTGTCGTAGTCATTACACTTGTCCAGTCAGATGAAGAGGGAGAGACCGATCCGATGGAGAAATTCTTCGTCAGATTATTCCTCACCATACTGATCGTTGTTGTGTCTGTTGCCGTGGTAATCCTGATCCTCCGAATCGTATATGTTATGTTCTGGAAAAAGAAATTTAAGACCGGCAAGAACGATAACAGAGCTATCGCATACTACCACTACTATTGCTTCATGGGACGCGTATTGAGGTTCACCATTCCGGGCAAAGCTGTGAAGATAGCAGAGAAGGCAGCGTTTGCCGAAGACTCATTATCTCCGGCAGAAATTAAAATGCTCCTCACGATTTGCAAGGAGCATATGGTTGAATGTTCGAAGAGCTATCCTGAGATCAAGAAGATCCTTTACAGATTGCTTCTGATCGATATCACAAGTAAGTAACCGTTTCTGATACGGGCTTTCTCTTTCCGTGATTTGAAAGAGGACCTGTTCCGGGTGTCGCATAGCCGAGATCAAGGATCATGAGAACTTCCTCGTTGTCAGGAAGATTAAATACCGAATGAGTCATCTCAAGATCGATGCAGTTGAGCCAGCAGCTGTCGACGCCTTCGTTTGCAGCTGCGAGCATGAGATGCGTTGCTACGATGGTCGCATCCTCCACACCTGATTCTCTCTGCGATCCGGGATATGTGTAAACATTATTCTTATCGAATGTAACGATAAGGCATGTGCCTGCGTTGTATCTGCACGGAGTAACCTTATCTATTTTCGCAAGTCCGTCATCAGACTGGACAACATAGATGTGCTGCTCCTGAAGATTCTTTGCCGTGGGTGCGAGTCTTCCGGCTTCAAGAATGGCATCAAGCTTTTCCTGATCGACTTTTCTTCCATCGTAACTCTTGCATGAATAACGGTCTCTTACAACATCCTTAAAGTCCATGTTATCCTCCTTTATCAGTCACATGTATAACCGGGTTTCTTGTAAAGGCTGTCTTCCTCGGGTGCGATCTGAGTGTCCCAGACCTTTGACTTCCAGTCGTCCTTTTCGATCTCTTTTATAGCAATCGATACGCTTGAGATATCGCATCCCATTGTTTCTGATATGGCCTTTGCGACTTCTTCAGCACATTTTGTCTTTACTTCTTCCGTTCTGCCCGGATAGCATTTGATCTCTACATGCGGCATGGCAATATACCTCCGAAAATGATATTTCCTATTATACCAATCTGTTGAACGGACTGACTGCAACATTTCACTCCTTTTAATTGTATTCATGGCATAGACGCGAAAAAGGAGAACGGGATATGAATTCAGGAATTAAGGCTACTCTCTGCACCATGATGGCAGCATCAGTAATGTTCGGTGTTGTAACAGGATGCAGCAAGGCAAGTACTGCAAGCACCACTGTTGCAGATAAAGCAGCTGAGATCACAACTGTAGAGACAACTTCAGGAACTGATCAGTTGCCCGTCGTTCAATATCCGAACGGCTCTTATATTTCGATAAAAGATCCCGACAGCAAGCTCCCAGAGACCGGCACGGTAGGCGGCTGCGGATATACACTCAACGTAGATAAAGCCTATAACGTGACCGGATTGGACAGAGGTTACATGCTTTTCATGGGTATCGAGCCGGATTCTCCCATGACTTTTGTTATCTGTTCCGGCACAAAGAACACGGGCGGACACGACATTAAGGTCGTCGATCTCGGAATGGACGGTAACAAGGTCGTTATCGTTGTCGAGGAAACATCACCTGATCCCGATGAAATGGTAACGGAAGGATTCGAATATCCTTACTGCGCGATCCAGTTTGAAGAGATGCCTGAAAGCTTTGAGATCATTAATACCGCCGGGGTTTCCTTCACGTATGTGGTCGATTTGCATCTCGATCCTGACGGCGATCCCGACACTTATTAAATAGCTACTTAAGTCTTTTGTGCATTTCACAACGCTTTTTTGCATCTTACCTGCAAACCCGTTGAGCTGCTGACATCTGCAAACTATACTCGCCTCAAAACAATCAAAGGCAGGTATGGTTATGGCATTTTTACTACTCGTATTACTGGCGGCAGCCGAGATTGGATTTCTTATATTCGATCAGATAAAAAAGTCTGATAAAAAGACATGGTCTTTGAGAAGACTTATCGTTGATCTGGGACAGGCAGTACTCTATGCAATTGCTCTCCTGCTTCCCGGAATTGATACAAGCTTCAGGTTCACAGGACTCATTATCCTTCTTGTTATACGGATCTTATTTGCAGGACTGTCAGTACTCATCAACAAGAAAAAGACAGCTGCAAAGAAACTTTCGGGGAAAATCGCAAGCCTTATCTTAAGCATCCTTCTTATCTCGGGTGCAATGATTCCTTCATTCGTATTCACGGATTACGAGGGTCTTCCCGTTAACGGACCTTACGGGATAAAGCAGAGCAATGCGATCCTTGTTGATAAGAGCAGAATCGAAGAATTCGAAAATGACGGTTCCTTCAGAGAAGTTCCCGTTTACTTCTTCTATCCTGAGACTGCAGGCGACGGCGAAAAGTTTCCTCTAGTAGTCTTCTCACACGGCGCATTCGGATACTATCAGAGCAACGCTTCAACATATCTTGAGCTTGCAAGCCAGGGATATGTTGTCGTAAGTCTTGAGCACCCTTATCACTCGTTCTTCACCAAAGATACAAATGGAAAGACGATCACGGTAGATCCTGAATTCATCAACAGCGTAATGAATGCAAATGGTGACGCAGCCGAGGAACAGATCTATGAAGAATCGGTCAACTGGATGAAGCTCCGTGTAAACGACATGAACTTTGCACTCGATGAATTAAAGAAAGGCGCAGACGGAAAAGATACTGCTGATTACCGGTTTGCAGATGATTCGTCAAAGACCGGTACGCTCGAAGCATTAAGCCTCATTGATACTGATAAGATCGGCGTCATGGGACATTCAATGGGAGGCGCAACGGCTGTCGAAATCGGCAAGGAAAGAGATGACATCGATGCTGTTATCGACATTGACGGAACGATGCTCGGTTCGATAATCGGAGCTGAAAACGGTAAATACATTATCGAAGACGTTGAGTATCACGTACCGCTTTTCGAGCTGAAAAATGCGGACAGTTATTATGAACTGACCGAGATCGAGAAAATGGATTATCCTTATCCGAATTTCACGATAAGAGACAATGCAGATGTTTACTACGGCACATATTTTGAAGGCTCGCTGCACATGGATTATACGGATCTTCCGCTCTTCTCGCCTTTCCTCGGAAAACTTCTCGGATCGGGTGATGTCGACAACGCTTACATGATGGAGCAGGTAAACTCACTTGCGGTCAAATTCTTTGATTGCTATCTTAAAGGAGAAGGTCAGTTCTCTGTGAACGAATCTTATCCCGGAGTCAGATAATGAACATTAACGTTAAGAAGATCGGCGAGACCGAAGAAGAATATATCGAGATCGGCTGTCACGTGCGTGACGGCCGCATCAACGATATCGTCAGGTTTGTAGAAAACCTGGACGGCAACATAAGCGGCACCAAGGGAGAGAAGAAATATGCGATCCCCGTGACCGAGATCTTCTATATCGAATCAGTCGACAATAAGTCTTTCATATACTCATCAAAAGACTGCTATGAGACCACGGGAAAGCTCTATGAATTTGAAGAGCTTTTAAAGGGCAGGAATTTCTTAAGGATCTCAAAGTCTGTCGTGCTGAACATCATGAAAGTTGAATCGATCAGACCGGCACTGAACGGAAGATTCAGCTGCATTCTCCGCAACGGCGAAGAGGTAATCATCTCGCGAAAATACGTTAATGCATTCAAGGAATTCATCTCGAAGAAGGTATAAGACATGAAGGAACACATAAAAGACAACCTGATGAATTTCTTCATCATAGTCACGCTGGTAAATATAGTTATTTTCATATGCGGATCAATATTCGCACCCGATCAGGAAATTACTTATTCTGCTTTTCTTGTCCCGATCTTAGACGGCCTTCTCGGAATTATTCCGGGCCTTGTCATGTACTCAAAGCGCGAACTTACGTTAAAACAGATGATAGTAAGAAACGTGATCCAGCTTTTGTCAATAGAACTGATAATCCTGTTATTCACATTCGGAGCATCAGGTTTAAAGTTTCAGAACCTGACACTTATCACTGCGGAAGCAGTATCGATCGCAGTCATATTCGTGCTCGTGATCGTTATCAGATTTTTCTTCGATAAGAAAAGCGCGAAAATAATGACCGCCGATTTAAAAGCGTTCCAGGAATCTTTAGCGGCAAAGGAAAATCAGAAGTAAGTTTTTACTTTATAAGATCTGCAATAAAAGTCAGATATTTTCTGTGATCGAAGATATCTTTTCCTTCCATCATGTAAGCGGCAAAGAGATGCTCTTTTGCAGCCTGAAGTTCGCCCGTCTCATAAAGGCATTCGCCGTAGCGGAGTCTTATGAACGGATTGCCGACTTCCTCATATTCGGTCATGAGCTTGCGGAAATATTCAAGCGCGGTGCCGTAGTCCTTGAGCATGAAATAACCGTCACCGATCGCTGCAAGTGTCCAGACTGATGCATCCCAGTTTGTCTTGGGTTCGGGAATAAGATCGAATGCTTTGTTGTACTCTTCGATGGCTTCCTTGAAGTGGCCCTTCTCGAAAAACTTCTCGCCGCTGTCGGTGTGATATGTTATCTCTTCAAATAACTTGTCATCAAGTTCCATGGTGTACTCCTTTTCGCTGTGTCATGAAATGAAACGGGGTTCGATGAATTCCACGCCGTTTCTCAAAAGTTCTTCGATGAAGATCTTATAGTATTCGGGAACGAGATCTTCAGTATCGTCGTGTGCGTGGAGAAGGATCAGATGGTTGGTGCCGTCTTTGAGTATGGGTGCGCCATCTTCGGGTTCGGGATCGTGGATGCGCTTCATTACGTCATCAGGACCGAAGCCGCTGCCCTGGCGGATATTGTATTCGGCAAAATCGAAAGTCCAGAATGTGTCGATGTCTTTGTCGTGGCCTTCAGCTTTCCAGAAAGGATAATCAAACTTCGTATCATCGACTTTGTCGAAACCTTTCTCTGAAAGATATTTCTGTATCTGCTCTTTATTCGCTCCGCCCTTGTCGCCGTATGGGAAACGGAAAGGTCTGTATTTTCTTTCAACACCTGCTTCGCTGTAGAACTTATTCAGGGTCTCTTCGTTCTTTTCGATCTCACAAACGGCCTCTTCAAAACTTATCTCCGAAAAGTGCGGATGAGTATAACTGTGGTTGCCGACGATCATGCCGTGCTGCAGTGCGTAGATAAGTTCTGCAGGATGTTTTTCTGCCCACTCGCCTACCATGAACATTATGGCGTGAATGTTTTTCTCATTAAGATAATCAACTATCGCAGGTGTATTCTCTGATGAAACATCATCTATCGTAAGTAATGCTCTTATCATTTGCCGTGTCCTTTTTTACTTTGTATTGAGGATACTGAATTCTTCCTCTTCTATCAATTCCATGAGTTCTTTCTGGCGGAGAATTATATCCGTCTCGCTCATGGAATCGTTCTCTTCATTATCAAGTGCCTCACCGGGAGTTCTCGGTGCAGGTTTCTTCTCCTGTTCCTTCAATTGTGCCCTGTACTGGCGGGTATGGGACAGCAAGGCCGGATTATAGTAGTCCGTATCAGATGCAAACAGATCCAGGATATCGAGCACGATATTTCCTGCCAGAGTATCTACAGGCTTTGACCATTCATTGTCATAGACATGCTCCGGCGGAGTGTCGAGATAGTCTGTCAGGAGTTCATCAAGATTTTTCACCGGAGGATGGGCAGCTTCCTTTATGCGCCTGGTCCTCTCCTCGTTGTACACCTCTTCGGCATCCATCTTTGCAAATGCGGACTGCGGCTTGTTCTTTGGAACAGCAGGTTTTATCTTATGACGGAATGCCTGCATGTCGGTACCTGAGAGGCGGAGAGCCAGTGTGCAGTACTCGAGCATGTGCATTATCAGTTTGTTCTTCCGGCCCGAAAGGAGCTTTGCGAGCTTATCCACATCCTCACGGTCGGCAAACATCTTAACAGCTGTCTGGTCTGAAGAGATCTTCTTTAAAAGCTCTTTGGAACTCTTTGTCCGATAGCAGCATAAAAGCTTCAGAAGACCATGCTGGGGACCGGGCTTTTCCGTGCCGTTTATGATCCTTATCGCCTCGTCAAAATGTCCTTCTTTTGCTAAATCTTTTGCATCTGCAAATGTGCCCGGAACTGAATCTTCGGGTAATGCAAAATCATTTCCGCAGTATGTACATACAGTTTTACCGTTAAAACTGTCAGTTTTCATCAGGTATCCGCAGACCGCGCAGTGTTCTTTCATATCCATCCCCCTTATGCGAAATCAGCCATCCAGCCGAAATGAAGGACATCTTCCGTGGGACCGTCGCAGAAAACATATATCCATTTGCCGTATTCTATCTCTATATCTCCGTTGTTGATGAGGTCAGGCTCCCTGGATTTCAGGGCTTCGATCTCTTCATCAGTCAGCTCATCATCCACGACATAGATACTCCATTGGGAGTCTTTTTCGTCGTTATTGGCAACATAGAAAGACACTTCAGTGTCCGCTGTGATCTTTTCGGAATAATATCCCTTCTCGAGAACTTTGGCGGAGGTAACTTTATAATCGAACCCGGCAGGTTCGGCCGGAAGATCTGTTTGGAATGGTTTTTTCGAGCATGATGCCAGAACAAGAAGCGTCAGCATCAGCGAAAACAGGATTACAGTTTTTCTCATATTATCCCCTCCATAATCTGAAAATTATTATAACACGCGTGCGAAAAGGCTTTGTTATAATATGCAAAAGCTATGGGACATTTGGTGTCCCATCCCCGAAAACAAGGCATTTGCTCGTTTTGTGTCCTGTTTTTCGAGGCCGCTTGAAGCTAGACTCAAGCCATCACTCAAGGAGGCATATGGAAATGGATCAGCAGAAGATCGGTGAATTTCTCAAGACACTTCGAAAGGAAAACAATCTTACTCAGGAAGATCTTGCAGATAAGATGAACGTCTCAAGAAGAACAGTCTCAAGATGGGAGACGGGAAGCAATCTTCCTGACCTTTCCATTCTGGTTGAGCTTGCAGATCTTTACGATGTCGACATGAGGGAAATCTTCAACGGCGAAAGGAAAAACGAGACAGTGGATAAGGATCTTAAAGAAACAATGCTCATGGCGGCAGATTATACTGACGACAACATGAAAAAGGTAATGAAGAGAATGCAGCTGATGTTCATCGGCGCGACGGTATGCGGAGCGCTCTACATCCTTCTTCTCTTCATCGGACCTGATATTGAAACAGGTATCTCCGGCATGCTCTACGGCATGCTCCACGGCGGACTTTTGGGAATAATGTTCGGCATGCTGATACTGGGTATCTTCATAACCGACAAGAACTTCCGCAAGGTAACCGAATGGAAGCGCTCCAAGCTCTCCAAGCTCAATAAGACAGACAAGTAATTCCAGGAGTACAACATGATAAACACTAATGAGATAACGAACAAAAAGTTCGCTGTATTTATAACGGCCGCATTTTTGGCGGCATACATTCCCCTATCGATCGCAGGAATCGTCTATAAGGGCGGCAACACTCTTCTCTGCCTGTTCCTTTTCAGGTTCGTGGCAATATTCATTCCGCTTATTGCGGTATTGGTATCGGGCCTTCCTTTTAAGAAGCTCGGATGGAAGCCGAAGTTCAAGTTTAAGTACTTTATCGCTTCCCTGATCGGCCCCCAGCTCTTAAGCTGGATCGGCGCAGTAATATTCTTCCTTCTTAACAGGGATGCATTTGAAGTAAGCCTGGACGCATATCTGGCGATGGTACCTGAAGAGACAGCAGCGCTCTTTGAGCAGTCCTCCATCAACCCTTATTCGTTCCTCATAGCAATGACGGTAATGTCGCTTACATTCCTTCCCATCTCACAGATCCTGCCGAGCCTCGGTGAGGAAGCAGGCTGGAGAGGCGTCATGTACCCTTATCTTAAGGGCAAGTTCGGTCCGGTCATAGGAAGACTTATAGGCGGCGCTCTCTGGGGAATCTGGCACTGGCCTTTGGTAATTCTCGGAAACTACTTCTATGAAGGCGATTACTTCGGCAAGCCTTTCCTTGGCCCTATCATGATCTGCATCGCTCTTTGCGCATTCGGCATCGTTATCGACATCGCTTACGAAAAGACGGGATGCATCTGGATCCCTTCACTCATTCACGCTTCAATGAACTCTTCCGCTATTCCTCTCATGTTCATGCTCAAGAGCGGAAACCAGCATCTGTCGATCCTTGGCCCCAACTGCTTCGGACTTCTGGGATGCCTTCCTGTTATCGTGCTCGCTTTGGTACTTCTTTTCGCCAAGGGAAAGAAACTGGCCTGAATTAATACGGTGCATACCGCGGCCTATAGACGTGACAGCTCTCTCAGCAGGTGCTTATCGTTGATGCAAAGCGGTATGTACCGTCCTCATATTCGTAGATAAAGTAATCGTGGAAAGCGTTGTAAGTATAGACCTTATACTTGTCAGGCGCTGAATCCTTATCAAGAAGCGGCAGGAATCCTGCAACCGCATATCTCTTGACCGAAACGCCTTTCATATCTTCCGACTGCTCCGGAGTGATGTTCTCCAAAGTATATGTGACAGCTTCCGTGCAGCCGGGAACTGCTTCGCACATCTCTTCCACACTGTTGTACTTATATGTCTCGATCAGATATTCTGCATCGCGCATTCCCTTGTCAGCACTGCGCTCAAGACAGTCAGCCAGCCCGGGATATAAAGCTCTGTAGCTGAAATCCTCTTTCTCTTCCATGGTCATGGTCTCATGTACGTCCCATTTGAAAGCGTTGACGTAATTGCGGATGAACATAAATATAAGTGCGCCGAATAAAAGTCCGATGCTCAGGAAGATGCCCAGACCTATAGCAAAACCTTTTTTCATCTCTTCGTTCTCCTATAACAGAATTACCATGGTTGAGGTTATATTAGCACGGGTTATATTGTTTTTCAATCACTTTTTATTGTTTTTCGATAAAATTGCTTGAGTGGCAGATTATTATCCGGCAAAGAAACAGGGTGCCTCAATAACCTGAGACACCCTGTCCTGTATGGAGAATCGGTTTTGAATTATCAGTTCATTGCCTTGATCTCTACGTTGTCGAGGAAGAACGGGCTCATGTCGGAACTCTCGAAATAGATCGTGAGTGTTGCGCCTTCTTCGATCTCGAAATCGCCTTCGCCGAGTACCCATTCGTCAGTACCGGTCTGAACTTCAGCGATGTTAGGCCATGTGCCGTCGATGTCAGCCGTGCACTTGCAGACATCTGCCTTGGACTTGATCGCGAAGCTTACGTGGATAACGTGGCCTGCATACTGTGAAACGTCGATTGAATATCCGTCGTACTCAGCATAGCCTTCTGTGTTCTGGAGGCAGTAGTTGCTGTTGTATCCGCCTTCAACGATCTTCTGAACTGAGCTGTATCTCGGTCCGCCGATGAACTTCTGATCCTCGTAGTCCTCTACGAAAGGAGTTGTGTCGGATACGGGCTCAACATAGTCAGCGGGCTTCTGTACGTCGCCGCCGTTAACAGCGCACATAACGCCTTCGTAAGCCGGCTTGGGTGAAAGGTTGCCGTAGAAGAGCAACGGCTTTGTTGCAGACTTCCAGCTCATGTCATCCGTAAGGCCCCAGACAGTTACGCACTCGATCGGTACGCCTGCCTTGTCAGCTTCGATGATGGCTGTGAAGAACTTCTTCATGTAAACACCCTGGTCGTACATAGGGTTAACGGACTTGGGAGCCTGAACGTCGAGCTCTGTGATGTGGATAACAACACCAAGTTCATCAGCATATCTCTTTGCAGCCGCAACATAGTTGTCGACATTGAGACCTGAGCTGATGTGGCTCTGCATGCCCATACCGTCGATGTTGCCTGCGTCTGCGATGGGCTTGAGCATCTTGAGGATGTCTTCCTGCTTGGATGTCTGATACTCGTTGTAGTCATTGTAGAAGAGCTGAACTCCTGAAGGTCCGTGCTTTCTTGCGAACTCGAAAGCCTTCTCAACATAGTCGTCACCAATCGTCTGCTTCCAGTAGCAGTCTCTCATTCCCCCATCATCTGCGGCCGCTTCATTGACTACGTCCCAGGCATAGATAACGCCGGGATAATTCTCTTCGCAC
>JAEIGA010005264.1_pt1 | contig 19825 bp, 22 predicted proteins | sample 9270691 | NCBI WGS metagenome assembly JAEIGA01 (sample SAMN17057246, study PRJNA624740) | gut metagenome | biome: biome; isolation source: fecal sample | host: Bos grunniens | place: China: Xizang | collected 2019 | reverse complement strand
CACGGCTACCAGACCGATGCCGGTTCCGTTTCCCAGGGCCTCGTCGCGCATCCGGACACCGTCCACCAGGTCGAACACACCGCATGGCTCGACAACTACAATACCTCGGTCCAGACCGACCTGTATGATGACCTGACCAACATCCAGGATTTCAACAAGGAAGTCGTTGACAAGCGCTCGAAAAAGCTTGCAAGAGATGTCCAGAAGGCCATCATCGACGAGAACGTGTACCGTTCCGCCCAGGTGTCCGTCGCCACGAGCGCAGGCTACGACATGCTGTCCGAAGCCAACGCCAAGCTCGACGAACTTTCCGTCGCCGGTGACCGTGTGGACTTTCAGACCCCGACAACCGTGTCCAAGATTGTGAAGACCGGTTCCAACCTCTTCCTCTGGCCCGAAAAGCAGCGTGAGCTCTACGAAGACGCCTCCGTCGGTTTCTATGCCAACGCCGATACCGTGGCCCTCCCGGGTCTCCCGGTTCTCGACACGACCGGCATGGACTTGGCCCCGACCATCACCGGCGCCGTTAAGCTCGATGCCGACTCCAACGTCATCGGCGTGAAGCCCATCAACGCAATCACCGGTTCCGGCACGGGTTCCGTCATTCCTGGCGTTCCGTACACCGTTTCCGGCCTGAAGATTGTGGACGAAGGTGGCGTGGAAACTGACCAGGATTACGTCATCATCCCGGTCTCCGAAATCTACTACGACGAAGACGGCGTCCGCCAGACCCGCGTCGTGATTCCGGAACTCCGCATCTCCGCATCCGGCAAGGCATTCGGCAATCCTTCTGCCCACATGGCCGCTTCCGCGATTTCCGCTGCCGTTTCCGGCGACGATGCAACCTTCACGCTTACCCCGGTTCTCACTGCCAGCAAGAAGTACCAGGTTGGCCAGTACCGTCTGGCTTCAGCCTTGAGCTTCTCTCCGCAACAGTTCAAGAACCTCCCTGCCGCAAAGCAGGACAACGTGGGCGTGGGCGAGTTCATCACCCTCAAGATGCAGTCCGCTCCTGAAATCCTCAACGGCATCAGCTACTACCGTATCGACATGCCGTTCGTTGCCAAGTTGCTCGAACCGAGGCAGTCTGTCACGACTTACCTCCTGCTCAACTAAGGCAAGCGGATAGGGATTATCTCCTGATTGAACAGGGCCCGCCCTCCACGGGGCGGGTCCTTTTCTGTCGTGTAGTTTGAAGGCAGGAGATTAAAGACACTATGCTAGCAGTAAATGAACTCATTCAGTGCGCGTGTGAGGACCTGTCGCGAGTCGGTGACGGCGAACAGGTACCGCCGGAACTCGCCGCCTCCTGCGAGGGCCTGCTCAACAGGGCCATCACGCAGCTCAATACCGACTCCTACATTTCCCTCACCGTCAACACGTTCGACATCGAGGTGGCCGGGAACATCTACTTCCGCAAGCTCGAGGAGGGCGAGGAGAAGGCCCCGAACACTATCGACGCGGAACCGCCCGACATGGTTCAGGGCGTTTCCAGGAAGGTCGGAATCAGGTGGGCCGCCATCCCCCCGTCCAACCCGGAAAGCATCGACAGGCTCAACACCACGGCGCTGCCTACCAGGTACTGCTACGGCGTGAAGACCGAGACAGCGCCTTCCGGAGAAACCCGCAGGGTCGGCATCATCAAGACCAACGGCACATACCCGTGCACGCTCAGGGTATACGAGAACTCGAGCCTGCCGCACTACAAGCTGGGCGACATGATTTACCTGAGCCCGCTCTACCACGACCTCATCCTGTACACGCTAGAGATGCGCATGGTAAAGAAGTACAAGTTGTACTCATACCAGGACAGGGTGCAGCACGACCTGAACGGGGCCATGGCCGCGATAGACACGCACACTGCCGCGAACCGCCCGTTGACCAACGACATGATAGACCCGGTCACGAAGCCCGCTGACGACCTGCTGTCGGGCTACGGTTTCTAGGAGGTAGCTGATGGAAGAGAGGATTCATCCAGTCCTTGGTATCCGGGTTAGGGAAGATGGTTCTGTCCTAGTGCCAGGCGGTCCTAGACATAAGGAACACTGGACATTCGGATATACCAAGAACAACGGTTATAAATTCGTGCAGATTAATAAGAAGCTCTATACCGTACATAGGTTAGTGGCTGAGGCTTTCTTGCCTAATCCGGAGAGTCTTCCGACCGTAGACCACTTCCCTGACCGCACTAGGACAAACAATGCCGTATCCAATTTAAGATGGGCTAGTTATACGACCCAGTTAAGGAATACGTCTCAATACGATAGGTGCGCACAAAAGTATGGCGTTCATTGGTGTGATGACAAGACGGCATATCTAAGAGCCTGGAGGCGCTCCAAAAAGGAACAGGTGTAAATATGGCAGCCTCACGTGTCTATAACAATCTCATCGGAAGCTCTCGTCGTGCCAAGTTTCCAGCCGTGATGGGCTCGGAACTTTCCGTCAACATGTACCCGGGCAAGAACGGCCAGCAGCAGTACATGGAATCCCTGCCGGGACTCCAGCGGTACCTAGACATCCCCGGCCGCTGCCGCGGATGTTTCGTGTCAACCATAGGCCTCAAGTCCGAGGCCAGCCCGGAAGACCTGTTCGTGGTAATGGGTGCGGTCCTGTGGCGCGTCGACGCATACGGGAACAAGACGAAGATTGGCCGTGTCGCGTTCAACAGCCACCGCGTATCGTTCGCGGAAGCGGGCGGCCCCAGGGCATTGCTGCTAGTCGCGGACGGCGCGAACCTCTGGTACTACGACTTGCTGGAAGGAGGCGAGCTCAAGCCCATCCAGCTCCCGGAAAGGGTCACTGCCGAGGGCGGGACAATCACTCCAAGTCACGTGGCCGTGGTCGCTGGTTCGATAATCTGCAACGATACAGGAAGCGGATACGCATACTACTCGAAGCCATATCCGCTCAACAACGACAGGCGCCAGATGTTCGACATCGTGGACGGCAAGGTCCAGTACGAGGACGACGGCGTGACCGTCAAGATGGTCGAGGTCGATTCCGACAAGCATGTCTTCGAGGACGACTACGGCGCACCCATGTTCCTGAACGGCGAGTCGAGTTCTGATAACCTCGTCGCACTCTATGCGATAGGGCCCACGCTCTATCTTTTCGGACAGAAGAGCGTAGACATCTACCAGCGCGGTAGCGGTGAGTTCGAGGACTGGATTAGGACAAGTTACACGACGATGAACAGCTTCGGCCTCGAGGCGCCGGATTCACTCGCGAGCGTGGGAGGCAGCCTCTACTTTGTCGCGTCTGGTGCCCAGTACGGAAAGGCCGTAATGCGCGTTACCGGTACTAATTTCGAACGGGTCAGCGAGGACTGGCTCGAGAACAAGCTCCTCAAGGAGACGACATCATCTGCCTACGGTTTCTGCTATGCCGTCGGGGAGCATTCTTTCTACGTGCTCCAGTGCGGCTCCATAGGCGAGACATGGTGTCTCGACATGGGCATGGGCAACGAGTGGCACCAGCGTACCTCGCGTGACCGCACGAGCGGTGTCGAGGGGCAGTGGCGCGTGGGCGGCATCGCCTATTATCGCGAGAAGTTCTGGGCCTTCACCGGCGACGGCATGATGTGCCGGGCGCATTCCGACTACTGGAAGGAAGACTATCCGGACGGTACCAGCCTGCCCATGATTAGGCACAGGCAGACCGCGGTCATCACCGACGGGCTGAAGCCTTTCACTTTCGAGGAACTGACCGTCGAATGCAACGTCGGGACCTGGCAGGACTACAGCCTGAAACCGATGCTGCTCCTGGAAGTTTCCCGTGACGGCGGCAACACCTTCGGCAACGTCAAGAGCGCGAGCCTGGGACGTACCGGCGACTACTCGCACAGGGTGCGCTGGATGAACATAGGTTTCAACAGGCTCTGCGTAATCCGGCTGACATACAGCCACGAGACCGACCTCGTGCTGACGGCATGTTCCATCAGGGCCGAGTCCACCGCGGAGGAAATCTAATGGACTTAGAAATAAGAATGCACCCGACGCTAGGTATCATGGTCAGAAACGATGGAGCCGTGTTTAACCATTTAAGCGGTGGTTCGACTAAGACTCGTCTTACCTATGGTGGTGTCAGGAAAGATGGATACCATAGAGTGACAGTAAACAAAAAAGAATACCTGGTTCATCGACTGGTGGCAGAAACATTCTTGATACCAGTCGAGGGGAAACCGTTTGTTGACCACATAAATCGGAATAAGAGTGACAATAGAGTCGAAAACCTAAGATACGTTAATTCGTTCGAGAACAACGAGAACGGTAGTGCCGCTGACAGAGTAGACTACGGAGTAAGGGAATTTGAAGATAAAAAAGCATACAGTAAAGCCCGGTATGTAGCAATAAAAGCAGACCCCACTCGCTATGCTCTGTATCTGGAAAAACACAGAAAATGGGTTATAGCCAATAAAGAACATTTGGCTGAATATGCAAGAAAGAGGAGGGCCGCGAAATGCGCTCGGGAGTGTTAAATGCAGGAAGTACCTGGGCAGACGTCCTTGGAGTTCTTACCGGTGTATGGTCAGAAACCAACATGGGTCCGAACAAGGAATGGCACGTCGTGAAAACGCCTTTTCTAATAAGGATGGAGGGCGTGCTCAATGCCGGTAGGAACGAGCTGCCCATAGCTCCTATACGCACTACGGCACTGCACTGGACGTCGAAGGACAATTCCGGCAGTGTAGTTTGCCAGATAGGGGAGACAGGATTCGATATACCAGAGAACGCATACTGTGAGGTGACCCTGTTCGGGAACTACGGAGGCAACGATGGCCATTGATATTGACAAGGAAGGCCTTGACGAAATCAGGCGCAAGATGATTGCCCTCAAGGACGCAATCGAGAACTATGTCGACGGCATCGAGATTGACGCCGCGAAGAAGAAGGCCGGGAAGGCCAAGAAGGATATGGAGGACGAAGATGAGTAATCCACTTGACTGGCTCGGGAACGAGGTTCTCGGCACCGGTAACCGCAACCAGATTAACGCAGCCAAGGGCACACTCGACGAGGTGCTCGCGAAGTCGCAGGGCGTGTCCAACGCGAACAAGGCCATCTACGACGACTACATGAACCAGATGCGAGGCATCTACGGTAACGGCGCCGGGCAGTACGCGGGTGCCGTCGAGCAGCTGTCGAAGGCAATCGGGGAAGGTCCAGACTCGTTCACCGCTACCGGCGAAGTCAGCGACTTCTACGACCCGTACGCGAACCAGCGTGCACAGCAGGCCATGAACGCCATCAACGCATCCGCGTCTTCGGGCGGCTCCAGGTTCAGTTCCTCATATAACGATGCTCTTGCCTCGAAGCAGCAGGCGCTTTCAAGCGAGGAATGGTCCAAGGCGTTCGACAAGTGGATGAACGACCGCAGCAGGCAGCTCCAGGAATGGCAGGCCGGGCAGGGAGCGAAGCAGAACTACCTCGGCAACCTCGGCACGGTCGCAGGCCTCTACGGCAACGACAGGAACCAGCTCGCCAACGCAATCGGCGACTACAGTTCCGCGATGGCCAACCAGAACAATGCCGACCTCGAAGTGTACAGCGACGTGGCCGGGAACAAGGCGAACCTGGAAGCACAGAAGACGAACGGCATGGGCACGCTTCTCGGCGGTGCCGCCAAGCTCGCCGGGGCACTGTTCCTGTAAGGAGGGAGTATGCCATTATCAATCGCATTCCGCTGGAAGAACCCGGCCATCGAGACGCCCAGGTCCGAATTCGAGAAGGGCGGGTGGGGCCAGGCGCTTACCGACGCGGCAGACACAATCACGAAGGTCAAGGACTGGCGCTGGAAGAAGTCCGAGCAGGACCGCCGCAACCGTATCGAGGACGAGGACAGGAAGCGCCGCATGGACTGGGAGGACAAGCAGCACCAGGCTTACGGCGAAGCCGCCGACTACATGCGCAACCGCGGCGCAGAACGTGACGCGCTCGTGAAGAGGGCCGAACAAATCAAGGCCGAAATCGCAAACCTCAAGGCACAGCTCGGAGGCTAGTCAATGGCATCGCCCGCGTCCAAGATACTGAGCCTGTCGCCTACCATGCTCAAGATGCTCCTGCCGGGATTCTTCAACCCGGCGGGCTCCGTCGGCAGGTACGCCGCACGTGGCCTTGCCAGGAAGGGCATGGCCGGTGCCGCCTTCGACTATCCGGCGATGACCGAGGACTTCTACTACCCGGTCATACCGTTTGCCGAGACGACGACGGTAGAGGGAAAGGTGACCAGGCTACCCGCGTTGAACAGGGACATCATGCGGGGCCAGGCCGGTTCCGCCCTAGTGCAGACGCTGCAGCAGCACAACAGGGGCATAGCGGACGGCACTGAACCGCACCTGAGGCAGTGGTGGCCGGGCGAGGACAAGCAGCCGCGTATCCAGTTCAACCCGTCTTCTTCCGCGGTGAAGAGCGTACGCATCACGACGGACAACAAGATTCAGGTGCAGTTCAAGAACGGCAACGGCAAGTGGTATACATACCGTGGCGGTGACGACCTGAGGGAAACCACGGAGGCGGCGAAGGACCTTCTCACGGCCCCGAGCATAGGCCGGGCGGTCGCACGCATGGCTTTCGGCAAGTACCCTACCAGGTACCGCCACACGGACAGCAAGGACTTACTGGGGCCGAAACAGCAGGACCCGGAACTCGGTTGGTGGGGCTACGAGCACTACGACCCGACAGCAGTTTAAGGAGATTGAGAGATGGCATTAAGATGGAAAACACGAGAGCCGGAGAATCCGTACCTTCCGGCAGACAGCACTCTGGCCGAGATGAACCGGAACTCCATGGAGGGCTACCGGCCCAATTCCGCGATGGCACCGGACGGCACCGGTATGAACGGCTACTTCAACGCGCAGGCCGCGGCACCGCAGGGCTACCGCCCGAACGTCGCGGACCCGCAGGGCGTGCGCGGCCAGCAGCCCGTAGACATGGAAGGCTACGGTGCTTCCATGCAGGCCGCTTCCGACAGGGCGCAAATCCAGGGCCGCATAGCCGAACTGGAAACAGAGCTTACCTCCGTTACGAACAAGATAGCGGAAATCGACAAGGCAACCCCTGGACTGTCCAAGAACCCGAAGGAATGGGAAATCGCCGCGAAGCGTGCGGAGATTGGCGACATGAGTGCATACGACAACCTCGTGTCCCGTGGCAACGCCGATTCCGCGTCGGCATCGGGAATCGAGAACGAACTGTACAACGCCGAGAAGCTGACGTGGGGTCTCAAGTCCAAGTCCGACGAGGACCGTGCCATGGCCCGTTCCAACATCGAGGCTTCGCTCAGGCGTGCCGAGGAATGGGCCTCGCGTACCGGGAAGGAACTGCCCGGCTCCTACTACAGGCTCCGCAAGGAACTCGACTCCATGCCTGGGGGAAACGGTGACGACGACATGAATTCCCGCAACTACGGAAACGAGCTCGCGCTAAAGATTTACCGCGGTACGGCCACCGACGCGGACATCGAGAAGGGCGTGGCGTGGGCCGAGAAGAACCCCAACTCCGACGCCGCCAAGGAAATCCTCGAGGCCGCCAAGGCCGGTAAGGGCAAGACCGTCGAGGCTAAGGAAAAGTATGCCAAGCAGAAGAAGCGCTCCGATGACCTCTACGCGCAGGCCAGGGACCTGTCCAAGGAAGGGCTCGTCCAGTGGTGGGAAGGTCTTGGCAAGGATGACAGGGAACTGTTCAAGAAGCATCACAGCATTGACCTCGCAAAGGGAGTGGTACAGTAATGGCAGCCAAGATAACAGACATCATCAACGCCCGTTCTCAGGACTACATCCTTCCCGAGAGAATCCGGTCCGCACGTGACACCACCCAGGGTGCCACCGACGAGCTGTACACGAACAACGTAATCGAGACGCTCGGCGGCGAAAGAAATCTCCCGTTCTGGATTGAGGGTGTCAAGACCGCGCCCAACCCGACCATCCCCGTAATCGGCGAGGTGTTGAAGGTCATAGGCCTAACCGACGACGAGGGCGCCAGTAAAGGCAAGGGCCGTACTGCCCTCCAGAAGTTCATCGAGGACTTCCCCAAGATGCAGAAGGAATGGAAGGAGACCGTCGAAGGAGACGAGAAGTGGGGCGAGCGCGGATGGAAGACAGTCAAGGACCTGTGGAAGGCCACCGTGCACGACAAGATGCTGGAGGATATAAAGACCGAAAGGGCGAAGGCGGTCGATGATGCCGAATCCGTAATAGGATGGAAAATTCCTGGGTCGACTGCCATCTCGACTTTCATCACGAAGTTGCTGCTCCCCCGCGTCACTGAACATATCGCCAACACCGGCGATTTCCAGTTAAAGGACCTAGCGCTTGACGTAGGCGAGAACCTGGCGATGAGCGTGCCGGGAGCCATGTGGACAGGGGCTCCCGTAAAGGCAGCGTCCATAGTCGGAAAGGGCCTGGCCAAGGCCGGTCTCGGAAACACTGCGGCAAGCCGCGTGCTCGCCAACCTCCCGGGCCACATCACGAACCTTTCGAACAAGATAGCGGGCAGCTGGGGCAAGAACCTGCCCGGCAACATAGCGCTCGGTATCGGCAGGACGGGCCGCAACTTCGCGGGGAACGCGGTAGTTCCTTTCGCGATGGAAGGCATCGACGACTACGCATACGACGAGGGGGAGGGCATGGACCAGCGTGCCGACTTCAGCGCGGGGGACGCCCTTACCGGCGCCATCACCAACCAGGTCGTGAACCGCAGTCTCGCGAGGCTCGGACAGGCCGTGATACCGGAAGCCGCAGGTTCTGTCGAGGTACGTTCCCCGGCAGTGCTGAAGATGCGCGAGTTCCTCAAGACGCTCGGCGAGTCATCGCACAAGCCAGGCGACGAATTCGCTTCCAGCGTGCGTGCTACCGCTTCACGCAATGCAACCCCGTCCGGTACGTATACTCCCGCGGACCTCAGCAGCTACAGGTCGGGAGGCACCGGCGTCACCTCGATTACGCCCGAGGAGAAGGCCGAGGCCATCCTGAACAGGGAGGTGCTCGACGCCATCGACCGTGGAGAGATAAGGCTGCTGCCGAAGGAAACCGCGGACCGGCAGATGGCATTGCAGAAGCTGTATGACGAATATATGGCCCGGCAGGGCATCGACTTGCAGAAGGCCGCCGCCGCGTCCAATTCCGGCAAGGTCGAGAAGGTCGCCGACAAGGCGAAGGAACACTTCGACAAGTTCGACGAACTCAAGACAATACATGACGGGCTACAGCGCAATCACCGTGAAGGGCTTATCGGCGACGCCGATTTCGAGCGGGAAATCACCCCGATACGCCAGGCGATGGGGGACGAACAGAGACTGGGCCGGGCCGCACTTGGTGAAATGCGGCGGCTCCAGGAAGAGAGCCTGAACAACTTAAACAAGGCGAAGCGGGAAGCCCTGGTTTCCGGCAACACCCTGTACGGGAAGGCGGACGACGTGTTCACCATGTCACCCGAGTTCTATAACCGGCTGGGATACGTGGACCCTTCGACCGGGGTTTACAATTCCGGTATCCCGTATTCATCCGGAGAAATATTCGACGCGATTGAAAACAGGATGCCTGAATTTGTCAACTACGCCAACTGGCACGGAAAGCCGTCAGTGGAGCCTTCCCGCATGCGGAAGATTCTCGGGCTTACCGAGAACCCGACCGCCAAGGAAGTCCTGCTCAACGACGCCAAACAGGCCGTGCCTACATGGGCCGTGAACAAGGCCGGGCGTGCGGACATGACGAAGAACCTTCTCCGGCGCATAGACGCCACGGACTCCATCAAGAAGGAACAGGAAGCCGCCCATGCGGCACCGGGCCAGCGCGTGCGCAGCAAGACCGCGAAGAATATTCTCGACGCGAACCGTGGGGAACTTTCCGACAAGTCCAGGAAGTACCTGGCATATCTCGAGGAACACCCTGACGCCGTGAAGACAGGTCACTCCGACCCGAAGGAACGCAGCGACTTCAACCTGTGGCTGCTCACCGAAGGGCGCGACCTGCTCGAGGGCACTCCTCTCCACAGGCCCACGTGGGAAGTGAAGTAAACAGAAAACGGTGTAGTTTAGTGACGGAGGCGAAGATGCCAGATTCCGAAGAAATCATAAGAAAGTTTAAGCGCTTCGCGGCACGTTCCCAGGACGCGTACAGCGAGATGTTCGACCGGATACGCGAGGACCGCCAGTTCATGAGCGGCCACACGCAGTGGACCAAGAACGATGACGCGTTCATCGAGGAGACGCGTAACCGCATCACGTGCAACGTGCTTTCGAACCAGACGCATTCCGTTGCCAACAAGTATTCGACATTCCCTTATGTCTGGTACACCGGCGATGCCGATATCGACAGGGAAATCGACGACTTCTTCTCCGAGGACTCCAACCGTTTCGCGACGGAAGAGGCTCTGCTCAGCACGGTCAGCTTCGGCCTCGGCATCATGGCCCTTGGTTCCGACACCACGGCCGACGGCCGCGAGGTCCCGGTCATCTATTCCATCGACGACCTGGAACGCTGCCTGCTCGACCCTGACGCCGAAAGTCTCGATTACAGTGATGCCATGGAGACCGCCCTCATAGACTACCGCTCGAAGGAGTGGATTCGTGTCCACATGGGCGAACAGTACGTTCCCGACAAGCGCAGCAAGCCGGTGTTCACCGGCGCCTTCGGCAAGAAGGACCTCATCCCGATTATCACCTACTACTACGTCGACACCGACGGATGCCACAGCGTGACGCTCGTGAACGACGTCGTCGTGACGGGCGTTGACGAGGAAGGCAACGAGACAATCGAGGATACCGTACTCCCCATCAAGCGTATCCCGGTCTTCCCGGTATTCGGCGAAGCCACCTGGAACGAGAACGAACAGAAGGTCTACCAGGGCCTCATCGCCAAGGGCAAGACCGTCCAGCGCATCGTGAACTACTGCATGGTGGCCCTGGTCGACAGGCTCGCGCTTTCCCCGAAGCCGCAGTGGCGCGGGTACATGGAATCGTTCAAGAACTACGACAAGTATTACAAGCAGGCAGGCTCGGGCCGCAACCCGATTATCCCCGCGCAGCGTCTCGCGAACGACAAGACCACGCAGCTCCCGCTGCCCGAACCGTACCAGCCCAAGATTGAATTCGCCGACCTGCAGGGAATCATCGACGGCACCATGAACATGATGACCTCGATTACCGGCGTCGACACGAAGGGGCTCGCCGACAACGAGGGAGAGATTACCGCGACGGCCGTTATGTACACCTCGCAGGTTTTCCAGAACAACGTAAAGCATTTCTTCAGCCACCTGCGTACGAGCTTCAAGGCTCTCGGCGATACGTGCATGGTACTCATGGGACATGCCGGGCAGAAGATTAGCGTGGCGCAAGGACCCGAGGCCAGCATGCAGAACCAGGTTGCGCGCGCCGAGCTCACCGCGCTCATGGGCGTCGTGGAGCCCAACCAGAAGCGTGCAATCGTCAACGCGATACTCAAGACGCACCCGGACAACGAAATCCTCGCCCAGCTCTATGCCGACCTCAACACGATGCAGGCTCCTACCGAGATGGAACTGCAGGCCCAGCAGCTGCTCCAGCAGATGAAGGAAGCCATCGAGAAGAAGAACGAGGAAATCATGGCCCTCACGCAGCAGCTCGAGGAATACCGCAGGAGCAACCAGTCGCAGATTCGTTCCTACGAGTTCGAGCTTCTCAAGCAGCGCCAGGCCCACGAATTCAAGATGGAGGAAATGGCCGTACAGAAGGAACTCGAGGCCGGTGCAGACGCCGTCAAGGTCGCTGCAGAGGCCGACAAGGCACAGCTCGAGGTCGAGGACAAGGCCATCGACCTGGAAATCAAGAAGACGCAGGCCAACACCGAGGCGGTCAAGAACGTGCTCGAGAACGTGAAGGCACAGAACGAACTGTTCAACCAGCTCACCGGAGGAGTTCAGACAAATGAAACTGTCACTGCCTAACGACGTCTATATCGTGCGCGAGACCGGGCTCCCGGTCGAGGGGCGCATGAAGGTGTACCTCCACGAGAGCGACACCTATGCCGACGTGTTCACCCTGGACGGTGCGGACTATGTCCAGGCCGAGAACCCGCAGCTCCTGCACGTGGGTCTTCCCGAGGCCTCGCTCTTCACTGACACCGGGGTCTACGACATCGTCATCGAGCAGTACATCGGCCCGGAAGGGGCCATGTCCGTGGAATCCCCGGACGAGGACTTCGCCAAGGTTGACGAGTTCCAGTGGGGTCTCGACTTCGACCCGGAATCTTTCGTCGCGAACAGGGTGGACACCATCGACGAGCTCCGCAGGGTAGACCCTGCACTCAAGGCGGTTACCGTGCTATGGTACAACGGGCCGGGCGACTGCGTGCCCCGCACTTACTGGTGGGATGCCGCGGCCGTCAACGACGAGGACGGGGGCTACGTCATCTGTTCCGAGGTCACCGATACCGGGCGCTGGATTCTCATGTGGGACGAGCAGTACGTGCCCTCCTGCGTGTACGGCGTGTACCCGGACGATACGGCCAACATGAACCTTCTCCTGAACTTCCCGTCCACAGTGGGCTCCTTCTCGCTGAAGACCGCCCAGGGCGTGCGTTTCCATGCGGGCGTGTACTCGACCGGCGTGGACTACGCTACCGACAAGGACCTCATGTTCGACGAGGGCGCCCGCTTCACGGATACCGAGTTCACATGCCCGAGGGCGTTCGTGACGGGAAGCAACACCAGCTACGCCGCGGACTTCTACTTCACGGGCGAGAACGTCGAGGCTCACTCCGGCTGGTTCCGCACTGTCAATTCCTGGTGGCACTGCAAGGCGCACACCATGGTCATCGACGAGATTAACCACTTCGCGTCCAACACGCTCGACCAGGTAGCGGAACTCGACGGCACCGTAATCGTCGGCAGCAGCCGTGTTCTCACGACGTACGTGAACGGTTCCTACCTGTGGCTGAAGAGCTGCGCCATACTCGGGGCCCACATCTTCAACCCGTCGGCGGACTACCTCAGGCTGCAGCACATGGTATTCACGACCGACTGGTTCACTAACACCAACGCCAACCAGTACGACTTCGGCGCCATCACGTCAGGGCACCGGCTCGACTGCCGCACTCTATTCACGAACACCGTCGAGTTCTCCAGGATATCGAACCCGAACATCTACTACCTGGCAAGGCTCGCCAACGGCGATACCGAATTCGACGGCCACGGCGCCACCTATTCGATGTTCACCGTCAACGACCAGTTCACGAAGATTTCCGGCTGCCACGTGCCGAGCATGATTGACCATGCCTGCGCCACCTGGAAGGACGTCACCGTCGACGCCGGGCTCGTGTTCGGCACGGGCGGTTCCAACACGGTCCACATGGAAGGCTGCAGCTTCTTCCTCGGCGACGACCTCCCCGTGAGAATCACGGCGATTTCGCTCGACCGCTGCAACGTGGCGACCGGGAGCAAGTGGCGCACCTCGACCAGGATTACGGTGACCAACTCCAACTGGTCGGCGACATGCGAACTGCCGGAGGCCAACAAGACCAGCCGCGCCCTGGCACAGCCCCTATCATTCGACCACTGCACCCTCGGGCTCGGCGGCAACTACATCTGGACGAACAACGTGGTCATGACGAACTGCGTATCGAACGCGCACGTCTACAACGTCCCGTACCACGACGGCACGGACTTCCGGATGGTTGGGACCTATGTCGGCAACAGCTTCGTGCAGGGCGCCCTCATCGAGTGCCAGCCGAAGAACATGCCCGCGGAGACAGAGGTCTACGACGTACGCTGCGACCTTACCTTCAAGGACAACCGTTTCGAGCAGGACGACGCGCGTGGCATCGTTCTCCCGTACTACACGTATGAATTCGACAACGACAAGCTGTTCGTGAGCATATACAGCGGCGGCGGTGTCTACAGGAACAATACCGGCAAGTGCCCGGACGAACAGCCGAGCATGTCATTCAGCGCATCCACGCTGAACCAGACCATACCCTGGGACGGCGAGAGCGACGGCATGCACTACCAGGACCTCAGTTTCGCTACACGTGTCTGGAACATGAGCCCGTCCAGGAGCTACTCCGGCGGCCTCGTTGGTATCCAGTACGAGCGCGGCGGGGACAGCTGGAACCCGTTCAACGGGCAGGACGCCCGCGTGCACTACGGGGCGATGCTCCATGCGGCCACCGTCGGGAACTTCACCGAGGAATCGAACGACCAGTTCAGCGTCGTGCACTGCTGGAGAAAGATACAGGGCTGGGACGCCGACCTCTACGTGGCCTACTTCAACATGTAGGGGCGGGCCGTGTAGTTTGTTGCCAGGAGGACTCACATGGCCCTTGCATACCTACTAGACCCTTTCCTTCAGTACCAGAACAGGGCTGGCGTCAACAACGTCGCCGGTTACATCGAGGTGTTCCGCATGGACACGGACGACCGTGCCACGGTGTACACCGACTTCAACGGCACGCTCGCCCCGGCGCATATCGGGATAGACAACGACGGCTACGCCGTCATGATTGTGGAATCCGGAATCCCGTACCGTGTCGAGATACACGCGCCGAACGGTGACCTGTTCCGGACTTGGCAGCCGGTCTGGCCGGTCGCAGGCGGCGGTGGCGTTTCCGGTACGGACATCGTGTCCAGCGACGGCAGCATCGCCATAGACAGGACCTCCGTGGGCTCCCTCACAACGTATGACCTGTCCTCGCATGTCGAGGACGGGACCGACCTCCTCGAATGGATAAGGACCGAGGGGTACACGGCAGTTTCCGGCAACATGGTCCCGACCTACCAGGCGGGCAGCATGGAAGTCTACCCGGACGGAATCCGCCTGTACGGCGACCGCTACTACCACCTTACCGGAAGAATCAAGGCCACGGTGCACAACCTCCAGCCGAGCTACAACGAGTTCAAGATACTGGTCCGCGGATGGGACGGCGAGGCCTACACGACCTACCTCGACATGCCCGCCGTCATCGACGGTTCCATGGGCAGCACCCAGGAATGGGAGTTCTCCACGGACATCATGCCTACCGCGGACTCGGACATATCAGTGACCGTTTCCGGTCTCGACAGCGCGAACAATTCCGTGGGCCTGCTGGACATGGAAGTCCACCGCGTATATAGCGGCGCCCCGTACATACCCGGGAGCGTGGCCAGCAGGCCCTGGGTGGAAGAGAACTTCCAGGAGAAGCTTGTCGCAGGTGATAACATCACCATCGAGGGCAATGTAATTTCTGCCACGGGAGGAGGAGGGGGCGACACGTACAGGGCCGGTAGTGCAATCAGCATCACCGACGACATCATGCACGGCGACAAGGTCATCGGCGTGAAGCTCAAGACGAACGGCGGCCTGAAGCTCGAAAACAGCACAATGAGCCCCGACTGGAACTCCCTGGAGGTCAAGACCGACGGGTACTCCATCGAGGTGGACCCGAACGGCGGCGCACTCAGGGCCGTGATGCCGGTGTCGCCCTACTGGGAGCACGCCGGTCAGTTCCTTACCGTGGACGGGAACGGCGAGACCGAGTGGGTCGACGTGAACATCCCGGAGAACGCCACCGTAATCGACTATCACGACGACTCGGCGACATTCCCGGAGCGCCCCATGAGCGACGCACTGGACGCGCTCCTCGAGAAACTGAGGAACGGCACCGCGTCATTCCCGGTGTACATGAGGCTCCCCGCGTTCGACGGAGCCCAACTCAGTGCCGGGGCAAGGCTCCTGCAACTCGTCGAGTGGGAATATCAATCCCCGTGGTGGGTGGCAGAGATGAAGTTCTCCGCGCCGAACAGGTTCTACGACAACGACGCCGGGACGCAGCGCTACGGTTTCGAGCAGCTCGAGATGCAGTGGACTACCACGTACGAAGCAGTCTGGCACAGTAACCGCCACGAGTTCGCCGCATTCACCCCGACCATAATCACATTGCAGGGAGTATAATATGGAGGAGCAGATAAAGAAGTTGTGCGTGAACGTCGTACAGGACTTCACCGAGAACGAGAAGGCGCAGGGCCGGGATAACCTAGGGGTCGACCTGTCCACCCTTGCGACCAAGACCGAACTGAACGCCAAGCAGGATACGCTGACTGCCGGTACCGGCATAGATATTACGAACAACGTAATATCGGCGACGGGCGGTGGTTCCGGGGGCGGCGTCTTCATCGCCACCTACAACAGTACCACCTACGATGATATCGCGGACGCGATTGCGGCTGGCGACGTGGTGTTCCTCCGGTACGGCGGCGCCGACATACCTATTTCCAGCTCGACCGATACCAGGCACGCGTTCCTCCAGGTGCGCCGCGACGGGCACTCATACGCACAGCAGTCCGACTCCACGCGCGTGTTCGTCGTGAGCAGCAGCGACACGTGGGAGATGAACAGTGTACCTGTTGCGTACAACGTAATTGCGGGGGGCGGACTGTCATACAATATAATCGACAATGACCTTACTTTGTCAGTATCTGCCAGCTTTATGCCCGACCTTTCCCTGCTTACGCAGAACACGGTGAATGTCACCGGCAACAGCACGCTGAATATCGAAGCGGGCAATGCCTACAACATCCGGGTAACTAACGGGGCCAGCCCTATAATCACGCTCAGCACGACCAGCATCAACACCATCCATAGTCTAATTACGGTTAAAAATGAAAGTGCGACATCCTGTTCCGAGATTGTGATTTGTTACAACGACGAGACGGGCTACCAGCACGACATAGACCTCGAAATGCACGAGACATCTACGGAGTACGACTTCTACGTTGACATCCGCAAAGTCGGCAACACAGTCATCGCCAGGGTCTACGACCTCCCGTGCATGTACAGGAAGGCATGGATGGGTTCACCTTCATATCAGAACGACACCGCATGGATAGGCTACTCAACATAATCGCCGCGACCCCGGTTCCTCCCGGGGGAATACTGGCGCCTTTCACCCTGGGAATCCCCAGGATAGTTTCGGAGCTCGCCCCGAGCTTCCATACGACACGTGAAAGGGAAATCAATATCAACCGCCATAAGTTGCAGTGGCATGTCCTGGGCCACCGTCGGGAATTTGAATTTGTTCTGCTTCTCGACGCGGACGTGGTGGTTGGCCCCGAAATCCTGGACAAACTCATGAAAGCCTGGAAGCCCGGGACGACCCCGTGCGTGAACACCAAGGGAGGGAAGACGGGGCACGTCATCGCGAGCTGCGCACTTATTTCCATGGAGGACTACGCAAACATCGACTACCTCAAGGATGCCGAGCTGTGCCAGTGTACGAAAGTACCGAATCCTTTTTACATCGACTACGAAGGGGGAACTGAAAAATGACTACCGAACTATGGGCTACCCTGATAGGGGGCATCGTACTTGTACTAACCAATACCGCAGCGGCCATCAAGCTGTGGACCGACATGCAGAAGCAGAAGGCCGACCGGGCCGAGACCAAGCAGGTCCGCGACAGGGACTCCCAGGAGCTCCACGACACAGTCCAGAAGCTCACCTGGGAGCACGCGAGGTTCAAGGAGGACCTGGCCTTCGTCCGGAGCGTATCCGACGACCACCAGCTACAGCTGTCGGCGCTGAACACGGAGCTGGCCAAGGTGTCGACGAAGCTCGATTCCGCCCTGGAAATACTCCACGACCTGAAGGACGCGAAGGAGTAGCCATGAAGACACCGAAGGCGAAGACCGTAATCAACATCCTGGAGCTCGTCCTGGCCATCATATCGCTCCTGAGGAGGAAGTGATGGACGCGGTATTTACTGTTGGCTTTATAGTGCTGGTACTGGTCTGCGGTTACTTCTGTTTCCGCGACGACGACTGGGGGAATCCCCGGTAACCGGTGTAGTTTGATGAACGAAGGGCGGGTCGCGCCCGCCAAGAAAAGGAGAACTCCGAATGAAAAAGATTATCAATTCCGCTGACAAGAAGTACGTCCCGGTAGACACCGAGAACCTTGTCCTCGACGACACCCCTACCGAAGGCAGCTTCAATGCCGTGACATCCGACGGCGTGGCCAAGGCCATCGCCGGTGGCGGCGGTGGCGGTGGTACGACCTATACAGCCGGTGACGGCATCTCGATTTCCGAAGACCATGAAGTCTCCGCGAGGGTCGACGGCACGACCATCGGTGTCAACGAATCCGGTGAGCTGGAAGCGCTCGGTGGCGGAGAAGCCTTCAACCCGGTGGCGAAAAACAACATCATTATTTTGCCGGACGGCTCGTACATAGGTAACCAGCAAGATGCTATGAACGACCCGTATTTTAGCAATAGCGGCCCTGGCGCATATGACAGCACATACTTTTTCTGTCCGACTTCCACTCTCTCTGGAGGAGTCTATCTGGCAGGGTTTAAACCTTGGTGTTACTGCCAGGACTGGAACTACAACTGCACAATATTCATCGAAGGATATCCTGACGCGGCTGATTACGATGGATACATTCCGGTCTGGTGTCCGGACTACTCGAAGCCCTCTGTAAGACTTGAGTATATAGCCGTACATGGTGACCAGCACAACCTTACTAGGAAGTGTCGGTCAGTTAATTATCCAGAAAATCTTCCGGAATCTATTTCTTGCTCAGGTGTCAAGATTCTGCCTCCGCCGAGCTCCGCTCCGGATTTCGAAGTCGATACGACCAAATGGAACAAGGTTGGCGACTGGAGCACAGTCAACTTCGTTCATAATACTTGGTACTTCGGCATGTACAACCCCACAACCCAGCAATGGTTGGAATTCAATAACGACAATCATCGAGTGGCACTTGACCACGGCTATCAACTGATTCCTCGTTATAAGGTTTTCGTGAACATCCCGGCGGCCACCAGTGCCGATGCCGGGAAGGTGCTGAAGATTGATTCCAGCGGCAATCCCCAGTGGGTCACGCCCTAACAGATTTTAAAAGGAGAAAATCCCGATGAAGAAGACATTCGAATACGACCTCACCAAGTACTCCCCGGACGCCCCGGTGCGCACCGAGGAGTTCCTTACGGCTGACGGCGTGAAGACGCTCACTACCGACGCCAACGACGGCGCCGTGCTCATCCAGGATTCCGTCGACAGGGATTCCCTGAACCCCGTCACGGCTGCTGCTGTTTCCGCAGCGATAGAGGCCGGTGGCGGCGGTGGTGCCAACCCCGTCCCGGCCTTCGACGCATCCACCGACGCCGGGAAGATTCTCCAGGTCCAGAGCGACGGGACCCTCGCATGGGTCGACCCGTCATCCGTATCCGCATACACCGGACAGGGCGGCTAATCTATCTACCTCGCTAAATAAAGGGGGTCCCTCGAAAAGGGGCCCTCTTCTTGTCCGCGCTGACACAAAATGACATAGTTTCGTGTCAAGGAGGTCCATTATGATAGACGGATTCAATGAAGCAGTGAAACGTGTGAAACACGCGATAGAGTACGGGTTCCACTGCAACGACATGACCCACGGCGAGATAGAGGACGATATCTGTTTCGCGTTCGACCAGCTCGCGAAGAAGAACGGCGAACCGGAGATAGACTGGGAATGGCACGAGGAGGACGACGATGCCGCAGGCGACCAAGATTAAGTACGAGGAAATACTGACTCCCGACGAGCTCCGGCAGGTAGCCGACACCGTCAAGGAGCTCCTCGAACGTGCATCCATGATGAAGCCGAGCCCGTTCTCCTACTACGGGTGGTGCGACCGCTGTCCAGGCTCCTACACCTACAAGAGGATGCACCTCCCGAAGCAGCCGTGCATCGCACGCGTGGACACCGGGGAGGCCATCTGCGTGTCGTGCTGGGCCAAGGAGAAGGAGAAGGAACTCCTGGACAGGCTGGTGGAGGCGAAGAAGCCGAAACTCGACCTGGAAGATTTCGCGAGGTTATAGGATGCCCCGCTTCCAGCTCGACCCT